>Ga0209317_1000159_pt1 | contig 91832 bp, 75 predicted proteins | sample RifGroB2_FD_183994 | JGI IMG/M metagenome (GOLD analysis project Ga0209317, IMG submission 183994) | Soil microbial communities from Rifle, Colorado, USA - Groundwater B2 (SPAdes) (version 2) | ecosystem: Environmental > Terrestrial > Soil > Unclassified | place: Rifle, Colorado | collected... | reverse complement strand
CGTTGATGAGCCGCTGGGTGTAGGGGAGGACGTAGCGCTCGTAATCAGCCGGGGAGAGCATGCCGCCCCAGGTGTCGAAGATCTGGATCGCCTGCGCGCCCGCCTTGATCTGCGCGTTTAGGTATTCCATGTCCATGGTGGTGATCTTTTCCATCAGCGCGGCGTAGACGTCCGGCTCGGCGTACATCATCTTCTTCAGCGAGGCGAAGTCTTTGGACCCCTTACCCTCGACCATGTAGCAGGCCAGGGTGAACGGTGCCCCGCCGAAGCCGATCAGCGGCACCTTGGCGGCGAGCTCCTTGCGGAGCAGTTTCAGGGTGTCGAGCACGTAGGGGACGTCGGTCTCCATCTTCGGAATCTTCAACGCCTCTACGTCCGCCATGGTGCGGATCGGCTTTGCGAACACCGGACCGGGGACGAAATCGAGCTCCATCCCCATAGGTTCGATGGGGGTGAGGATATCGGAGAAGAGGATCGCTGCGTCGACGCCCAGTATGTCAACCGGCTGAATGGTTACCTCGGCCGCCAGTTCGGGAGTCTTGCACAGTTCCAGGAAAGTGCATTTGGAACGAACCCGCATGTACTCGGGAAGATAACGCCCCGCCTGACGCATAAGCCAGACCGGTACTCTGTCGACAGGCTTTCCCCAGCAGGCGTCTAAAAATCGTGTGTTCATGGTAATCCCTCCTAGTAATTTAAAATAAGACGTCTAGAAAACTTCATAACATCGGGTAAAACGGGAATTCGATTACTTGTAACTACACGTTCTTAGTTGTCCGGCGTTACTTCTTGTCCAACTCGCGCTGGGCCTTGATCGGGACGTAGTTGCAAAACGGCTCTTCTTCCATGTAGTCGCCATGGACCGCATCGGCGCGGGCCCGGCAGCCGCCACAGACGTTCAGATATTCGCAATGGCCGCACTTCCCCTTGTAACTTTTGAAATCCCTGAGATTCTTGAAGATCTCGGAATTCTCCCACAGCTCCTTGAACGGCGTCTCTTTCACGTTGCCGGCGGTGCGGTGGAAGTAGGAGCAAGGCTTCAGGTTGCCGTGGCAGTCTATGAGGCAGATGGTCTGGGCAGCGATGCACCCCTTGCCGCCGCCGGTGGAAAAGGTGAGGGAGCGGCGTTCGAATTTCTCGCCTTCGGCCTTCGCTTTCTGCGGCACGATCCGGTAGTAATGCGGGGCGCAGGTGGGACGCATCAGGATGTCGTCTTCCTGCTTCTCCTGATGGTAGTGCCAGTCGAGGATCTCTTCGTAGTCCTCCTTGGAGATCAGCTCGCTCATGATATCTTCGCCGCGGCCGGTCGGCACGATCATGAACATGTACCAGGCAGTGGCTCCCAGCGACTTGGCCACCTTGAAGGTGTTGGCGATATCGCTCTGGTTTCTCTTGGTGAAGGAGGAGTTGATCAGGAACTTCTGTCCGTGCTTTCTGAAAAGCTCGGCCGCACGCAATACCGATTCGAAAGAACCCGGGCACTGGCGGAAGTTGTCATGAACCTCGGCGCTGGAACCGTCCAGCGAAAGCGACACCATCTTGATGTCAGCCTTCTTCATCTTTTCGCACACCTCGTCCGTCACCAGCGAGCCGTTGCTCGCCATGCACATCCTTAAACCGAGCGAGGTACCGTACTCCGCCAGCTCGAAGATGTCGGGCCTCATCAGCGGCTCCCCGCCGGAAAGAACCATGACCGGTTTGGAGAACTCGGAAATCTCCTTCAGGAGATTCTTCCCTTCCTCAGTGCTGAAATCCCCTTCAGAAGAAGTCAGCTCGGACGAGCAGCGACAGTGGACGCATTTCAAGTTGCAGCGCTGGGTGGTTTCCCAGGCTATCCATTTCGGTATGAACTCTTCGGCCATGGTATCTCCAATAAAAATGACCTGGAAAAAGCGTCACATGCGGCGGGGGGCTCATCGGCTCAGGCAGGGAAAGGATTCGCGCCAAAACGGTCGGCTCTGCGACAAGGTTCGCTTGAATTACCGGCTCCCGCGCGAGGGGCGCTGCAGCGGCATCCAGGAGGTAGAAAGTTTAAAGCAAACTTTACTAAAAAGGTGAGCCAAACTCAAGAAGAATCGCCTATTCCACCATTTTGCGGTTGAAAGTGTATACCGCAAGCACAAAACAGACGGCTGCGCTGATCAGCAGATTTATCAGATAGTGTGAAGGTATGTAGCCCAAGAGCAGGGCATCTCTCGCCCCCTCGAAGACAGCGGTGGTCGGCAGCAGTTTTATCACAGGCAGAATGGACGGCGGGTAGGAGGAAAGCGGGAAAAAGATGCCGGCCATGAAGATGAGCGGCACGATGACGACAGACTGCACCCGGCCGATGTTCTCGGGCTTGTCGATAACGGTCCCGCAGATGGTGCCCAGGCAGGAGAAGGTCATGGACGAGATCCCGAGGCACATGAGGTATGCCGGCAGGTGGCTGTAATCTATGCGAAACGGCGTGAGTAGCAGGATCACGAAGAAGACGACGGATCCCTTGATGGCGCCCAGGGTGAAGCCGGAGAAGATCTTGCCGATGACGATGTCGTAGACTGTCACCGGGGTCACCCGGTACTCCTCGATGGTGCGCTGCACCTTGCGGTGAAACCACATGCTCCAGGAGCTTTCGTCGAAGGCGGCGTTAACGGCGGTCATGGAGATGAGGCCGGGTGCTATGAAAAGCGGATAGGGGATGCCGCCGACATCCGTTATGTACCCTTTGAGGCCGAAGCCGAAGGCGAGATAAAGGGTGAGGGGGTAGGCGATCACGGCCAGGAGCTCGGAAAAAATGCTCCGCCTGAGCACCAGTATGTCCCTGCCCCAGATGGAAAGCGCGCCCTTGAACATGGGACTCCTTGGCTGCGGTTTCAACGTTGAACGTTCAACGTTTAAAGTTCAAAGTTCAAAGTTGTTATCGTTCCCATGCTCCAGCGTCGGAACGATTGTCAAAGTTGTGATTGTCGGGTCTCAACGGATTCTATCCGTCAGAGGTCTTGCCTGCGGTTTCAACCCTGAACCTTGAACCTTGAACGGTTTTTCTATTCCCTCACCTTGGCGCCGGTGAGCGAGATGAAGACATCCTCCAGGGTCGGCTCCTTGAGACAGATCCTCCGGATGTCGGCTCCCGCAATGGAGTCCATGAGCGGCTTGATCGCCTCTTCGTCGGCAAGGGTGATCTGGAACATCGCTCCGCTTCTCTCGACGGAACGGACGAAAGGAAGTTCAGCGAAGATCGCCTCGTACTTGGCGCCGTCGCCGCGCAGTTCCACCTGGTACATGTGCGCACGGGAAGATGCGGCTTTCAACTCCGCGGCGGTTCCGTCCGCCAGGCTCACCCCGTGGTCCATGATCATGATCCTGTCGCATAGGGCGTCCGCCTCGTCCATGTAATGGGTGGTGAGAAAGACGGTCATGCTGCGACGCAGCCCCCTGATGTGCTCCCAGAGCGCGCGCCTGGACTGCGGGTCCAGCCCGGTGGTCGGCTCGTCCAGGAAAAGCACCCGCGGCTCGTGCACCAGTGCGCGCGCCACCACGAGCCGGCGCTGCATGCCGCCGGAGTAGGTATCCGGGAAGTCGTGCTGGCGCGAGGCGAGACCGGTCATCTCCAGGAGCTCGTCGATGAGCGGGTTGTAAGCCGCGGGGCGCATGCCGTGCAGCCTGCCGTGGAGAATCAGATTCTCCCGGGCGGTGAGATACCGGTCCAGGTTGTTCTCCTGGGGCACCACCCCTATCAGCCTGCGCACCTCCTTGCCGGCACCGAGGATGCTGAACCCCTCCACGAAGGCATCCCCGAGGCTTGGCCGCATCAGCGTGGTGAGGATCTTGATGAGGGTGGTTTTGCCGGCACCGTTCGGGCCGAGCAGGCCAAAGACGGTGCCGCGCTCGACCTCGAGCGAGAAGCGGTCCACCGCCTTGAAACCTGCGTAACTTTTGGTTATCTCGTGCAGCGTGATGGCTTTGGTCATCTTTCGATCCCGCTCTACAAGAAAGGGGTATTCCGGCTTGCCTGTTCCCAGGCTGGAGCATCGCAACGACAGTGGCTTTGGCGAGCCCGTCTGAACAGCTCTACCCTCAGCTTAACGGAAAAAGCAGCGAGAAGGTGCTCCCTTTGCCTTCCATTCCCTCAACCCAGACCACCCCTTCGTGCGCATCCATGATGCCGCGCACGATGGATAACCCCAGCCCCGATCCCTTGGACATGAAGGCGGTACCGCCGGAGGTGTGGTGCGCGATGTCGCCGACCCCGTAGAACTTGTCGAAAATCCTCACCCGCTCGTCAACCGGGATCCCTATGCCGTTGTCCCTCACTTGCAACAGGTAATAGCTGTCGGCCGAGGCGATACCGTTGGGAAAAGCCGGGTAAAATTGACGCAGGACCGGCGTGATCTCCTTTAGATACGACCGTTTCAGCACCCGGCCTGTCAGATGCACCTCGCCTCCGTCGGGGGTGAATTTGATCGCGTTCTCCAGCAGGTTCCTCACAGCCAGCAGGACGAATCCCTCGTCCATCGGCACGGCGCTCTCGTCTCCCGATATGCGCACCTGTATGCGCCGCTCCGACAGCGGCAGCACGAACAGGTCATGTGCCTCCCTGCACAGCTTTATCAGGTTGGCCTGCTTCTTTTGGGGAAGCGGCCCCTGCGCCTCGATGCGCGAGATGGAAAGCAGATCATCCACGAGCTTTCTCAACTGGATCGTTCCCTCGTACACCGAAACGAAGATGTTGTGCTGCTCCGGCGTCATCTCTATCCCCGAATACTTCAGCAGGAACTCTACCCCCCCCATGATGGAGGTGATCGGGGTCTTCAGTTCATGGGAGGCAATGCCGATGAAGTTGTTCTTAACCGTGTTGAGCCGGCCAAGTTCTATATTAGCCCGCTTCACCTTTTGCAGGTTCTCCCTCAGTTCCTCCTTGCTCCGGTAGAGTTCCTCGGCCTTCTCCTTCATCTTGTCGTAAAGGCTGTAGTTGTCGATCAATACCGCCAGCTGCCCTGCGATCGAGCAGAGCAAGAAGACGTCCCTGTCACTGTAGCTGCGTCCGGAGAGGGTGCCTACCGTCATCACCCCCATCACTTCCTGCCCGATCTTGAGCGGCACCGTGCACCAGGAGTTGAGCCCCATGGCGATCGCCGCGGCTTTCGCTTTGAGGGGGAACCTGGCATCAGGCTCCTCTCCCAGGAAAGGGCGCCCCGCCAGCGCCAGCGTACTCCATTGGCTATCCTTGGGAAGCGACCCCATTGCCTTCTCGAAAGCGGGGGAGAGTCCCAGCGACGCGCGCATCCTGAGCCGGTTGCCCACGAACATGTGGATGCAGGAGAAATCCATCTGCAGCATGTTGTGCAGTTGAAAGAGCAGGTCCTCCATCACCTTCTCGACACCCTTGGTGTACTGGAGGCGGAATGCCACGGCATAGAGGGTGAGCAACTCTCTGTCGCTGGTCCTTTTTTCCTCCTCCACCTCGCGCCGCTTGGTGATGTCCTTGATGATGAAGACAAACCCGGCGCGGTCGCTCCCCTCCAGGCGCATCGGGTAGCTCGCCACGTTGTACCACCCGCTCAGGTTGGGGAAGCGGATATCCTCTTCCATCTCGCTTTCAATGCTGTGCAGGAACCGGAACACCTTCCGCTCCGTCTGATCCGAGCCGAAGAAGATCTCGTCTATCCTCCTGCCGATCACCGAGCTGTAGCCGCCCGGGAAATAGGCGCTCACCCGCCCGTTGCATCTGGATATCACCCCTTCGGCATCGGTGATCATGATGAGGTCGGAGACGGCGTCGAATACCGACTCCCACTCCGCCTTGCCGCGACGCACCGCATCCTGGGTAATCCTGTGCCTTCTGCGATCCTCGGCCTCCCTCAATTCCCGTTCCACCACGGGCACCAGGCGCGCCAGGTTCCCCTTCATCAGGTAATCGCTTGCCCCGGACTTCATGGCCGCCACGGCAAGATCCTCGCCTATCTTTCCTGAGACGATGATGAACGGGATGTCCTGTCCGGTTTCATGCAGCACCTGCAAGGCGCCCGGCGCATCGAAAGTCGGCATCCGATAGTCGGAGATGATGACGTCCCAGTTAGTGCCGCAGAGCGCGTCGCGCATGTGCGCCGCGGTCTCCACCCTTTGGTGCTCAAGCTGGTAACCGCCACGAACCAGCTCTCGCGTCATCAGCAAGCTATCTTCTTCCGAATCCTCGACCAATAGAACTTTGAGTAACTTGGACATGGAACCTCTAAATCAATTGACGATTGACAATGGACAATTGACGATGAACGGCAAACCCTAAAATCAATTCAAGTCACATTGCCTTTCCGTTTTTCATTGTCAATCGTCAATTGTCAATCGTACATTGCCTTTTCATGCCTTTCCGTTTTTCATTGTCAATCGTCAATTGTCAATCGTACATTGCCTTTTCATTTGCCTTTTTTTTACAACGTGAAATAGAAGGTGGCGCCTTCATCGGGGGAGCTCTCGACCCAGATCCTGCCGCCATGGCGCGCCACGATGCGCCGGGCGATGGCGAGCCCTACGCCGCTCCCCTCGAATTCGTCGGCACGGTGCAGCCTGTGAAAGACCGAAAAGAGCTTGTCGGCGTATGCCATGTCGAACCCTACTCCGTTGTCCCCGACGAAATAGACGGTGGCGCCGCTTTGCTCAACAACGCCGAACCTGATCAACGCGGACTTGGTCTTGGAGGTGAACTTCCAGGCATTGCCGATTAGTATCTCCAGCAGTTGCCGGACCATCTTTGGGTCAGCATCGATTTTCACACCATCCTCAATGGCGAACTCCACCAGGCGCTGAGGCTCGCGGTGTTTGAGTTCCAGGGCGATCACCTGGGCCTTCACGCTCAGGTCAACGTTCTGCCGGTTCAATTCGGCCCTCCCCACCCGCGCCAGTTGCTGCATGGCATCTATGAGCTGCGACATCTTCCCCGCGGCCTGACATATGCGCGACAGGTACTCGTGCGCCTGGGGGTCGAGTATCTCGCCGTAGTCGTCGAGAAGGGCCCGGCTGAAACCATCGATGTGGCGCAGCGGCGCCTGCAGGTCATGGGAGACCGAGTAGCTAAAAGTCTCCAGTTCCCGATGGGCCGCCTCCAATTGATTGCTCCTCTCAGCAACTTCATGTTCCAGGCCCGCCTCCCGCTGGTGGTCCTCCCCGGCCAGGCCCGCCTCGCGCACCAGCACGAGGTACACCCGCTCACCCTGGAATTCACAAGGGTTCCAAGTCAGTTGCACCTCAACCGAGGAGCGGTCCTTTCTCAGATGGCGGCAACGCGAAACCTGCTCTTCCCCCCCCTGCTCAAAACCGCCAAGGTGAGAAAGGGAAAGTTCCAGGAACTCGTGACGCCTGTACCCATAGAGCCTCAAGGCCGCCTCGTTCACGGCCAGAAACCTCTTCGATTCCCGGTGGCAAACCCACATGGGCTGCGGGTTCACTTCGAACAACTCGCGATAGCCCTCTTCGCTTTCACGTAGTGCCACTTCGCCCCCTTCACTGCTCAAAGTTATTGCCCTGCTTTGGCCTGATCTCCCCATTAAAGGGTGGACTGCTACAACCCGTGGTCTACTTTACTATATTTAAGCAAAGAAAAAAGCTAGCAATGCCAATAATCTTCAGCGGGCATGCCATGCTGCAGCTCGCCCATGGATGTACAGAGCTATCATTAGAAGAATTCGAGTTGAAAGAACAGGCTCAGCGGGCAGGTTCGCGGCAGGCGGCCGGGATGATGAAGCTGCCGCCAGACTATGCCTCCTCTTCCTCCGGCACAGCCGGTAGCAGCATGATGAAGTTACTCCCGGCGTCCGGCTCGCTCTCAGCCCAGATGTAGCCGCTGTGGGCATCAACCGCCTTCCTGCAGAAGGCAAGACCCAACCCGGTTCCCCGTGTTTTACCCAGACGCCTGTTCCTTGCCTGTACAAACCTGTCGAAAATCGCGCCCAGCGATTCCTGCGGTATGCCGACCCCGCTATCTCGCACCTGGATCCTGACGAAGCTCCCTTGTTGCGGCAACTCGTGCTGAGCGTAACTTTGCTCCGGGATGCGGCCGACCACGGCACTGACATCTTCGACTAGATCGGCGGAGACCTCTATCTCGCCCCCTTCGGGGGTGAACTTCACCGCGTTGGAAAGGAGGTTGCCAAGGATCCGGTTGAAAGAGTTGCGATCAACGGAAATACCCGGCACCCCAGGCGGCACCGTCGCATACAGTTTTATGCCGCCGCGTTTGGCGACGGTCTGGAACTTGCCGACGCTCCGACCAAGCAGCGCCGCCGGATCCTCCTCCTTGAAGTAAAGCCGCATCTTCCCGGCCTCGAACTTGTGAATGCCGAGCAGGGTATCGATCATCTCGACCATTTCTTCGCAGCTCTCGATCGCCGCATCCAGGTATTCGCACTGCTCCTCGTTGACTGGGCCGAGTTTTGACTCGCGCACCAGATCGATCGAACCCACCACGGCGGTGATAGGTGATTTCAGGTCATGGGAAAGCATGCTGACGAAATCTTCTTTTTCCTGTTCCAGCTCCTTCAGTTTGGAGATGTCCCGGATGATCTCGACGCTCCCCACCAGTTCTCCCTCGCTGTTTCGCAGTGGCGCCGCCGACGAGAGCACCGGGATGTCGAGGGTGCCGGCCAGCATGGTGTAGCCTATGTCCAGGCAAGCCTCCCCGGTCCGAAGTACGGTCCGGCTAGGCAGTTCGCCGCCGGCGATCTCGGCCTTAAGCACCTCTTCCAGGGTCCTGCCCAGCAGTTGGTCCCCCTCGGCGCAAAGCACCATGGTTGCCTGGCGGCTCGCGGTGATGATCTGCCCCTGCATGTCCACTGCAAGAAGCAGGTCCGCCATACCCTGAAGCACCGCCTCCATCTTGCGCCGCTCCTCGTCCAACTGGCGCGACAGCTTGGCGTTTTCCTTGCGCGTCTTGTCGATACTGATGGCGCGCTCCACCTTCTGCAACATGTCATCGGTAGAGAACGGCTTGGAGATGTAGTCGAGCGCCCCCTTCTTCATGGCGTCGACGGCGATGTCCTCGCTGCCGTGGGCGGTCATCATGACTACCGGCGGCTTGTCTTCACCGCGGATCCTGCTCAGCACCTCCAACCCATCCATGCGGGGCATCTTTATGTCGAGCATGATCAGGGAGAACTTCTCCCGCTCGATCGCCTCAAGCGCCTCCACCCCGTCGCGCGCCGGCACCGTCCGGTATCCGGCATCCTCCAACTGCAGCTTGAGGATGAGCGCAATATCCGGCTCATCGTCTACGATGAGAATCTTATCCCTTTCCATCTGTCTCCCCTATGATCGGTACGGTGAAGCTGAAGGTATTGCCGCATTCCCTGGCAGCCGTGTAAAAGATTCGCCCGTGATGGCGCTCTACTATCTCCTTGCAGATCGCCAGACCCAGCCCGGTGCCTCCAATCTTCCCGCGGTCCGGGCACTCTATCTGCTGGAATTTCTTGAAAAGCTTCTCCCGGTCGGACCACTGGATCACCCGGCCACGGTCCGCCACCGATACCACAACGTAATTCCCCTCCTGCTCCGCGCTCACAATGACCACCTTCCCCTCGGGCGAGAACTTTACCGCGTTGGAGAGCAGGTTGGTGATGACCTGTATCAGCCGGTCGCTGTCCCCGTAGACCGGCGGCAGGTGCTCTCCTATACTGTTGACGATGGTGATGTCCCGCCCCATGGCGTAGGGCTTGATCTCCTCGACGGCGTAGACGGTCACCTCGCCGATGGATACCGGCTTGAACTTGAACGCCATCCCTCCCGACTCGATCCCCGAGATGTCCAGTATCTCGCTGATCAGCCTGATCAGCCGCTGGGTGTTCCTGAAGCAGACGGTCAAAAGCTGCCTTTCCGTGTCGGTCAGCCACTTGCCACGGGTAAGAAGGAGCTGCAGGGAACCCTTGATCGAGGTGAGCGGCGTCTTCAACTCGTGGGAGACGGTGGAAATGAATTCGGTCTTCATCCTGTCCACCTGCTCCTCCACGGTGACGTCCCTGATGGAGAGGACGATGCCTGCGAAGTTCCCGCTCTCGTCGCCAAGCGATGAGAGATGGACGTGCAGCCGCTTCCCCTTCACGGTAAGCTCTTGCTTGCTCCCGCCTCCCTCCTCCAGCTTCCCCAGCTCCTTGATACGGTCCGAAAGCGGGAAAAAATCCACCATCTCGCATACCCGCTCGATGGGCTGCCCGATCACACGGTGGGGGACCAGCTCGAACAACTGCTGTGCGGCGGGGTTGAACAGCACCACGCGGTTGTTCAGGTCGGTGACGACCACTCCCTCCGCCATGCCGGTCAGGACCGCCTCCAGCCTCCCCATCTCCATGGTGAGCGCCGAGGTACGCTGATCCACCTTTCTCTCCAACTGCTCGTTCAGCTCCTGCAGGTCCGCGGTCTTTTTGTTGATTATGCCGTCGCGCTCCTTGAGGGCCTCTGCCATGGTGTTGAAGGAAGCGGCAAGCTTGCCGACCTCGTCGTCATTGCTGTCCTCCACCCGCTGGTCCAGGTCCCCCTCCTCGATCCTGCGGGCCCCGGCCGCCAGCGCGCGCAGCGGGCCGGTCAGCTGGCGCGAAGCCAGGAAGGCAAGTCCGAAGGAACATAAGGTGCCGATGAACGCGGAGGCGAGGATGTTGTCGAGGTTTTCCCGACGTATCTTCTTGAAGCGCTCGGTGGAGACGATAACGGAGAGCGAACCTACGAACTCCCCCCTGCTGTTAAGCTGCGGGTCTATAGCCGTCTCGTAGCGATTCGAATCCAACTCCGTCTCGCCCCGGAACACCTCGCCCCTCTCCAGGACGTCTATCACCCGGGGAGGGAGAACCGAGGATCCCGGGAACCCTTCCGGCAGACTGCTGGCGATGCGCAGGCCGCGCTGGGTGATGGTCACCTCCATGTCGCTTCCGAATACCTCCTTCAACCGGCGCGGCAGATGCGGTTGCTGATTTAGTATTTCCCCGGTGACGATGCAGCCGAGCACCTCGCCCTTATCTCCCAATACGGGAAGGACGACGGTGACCATGAGCGCCTCCCCGATTCCTCCCTGCAGCCGGCAGTAATCCGCCACCCCGGCACGGCAAAGAAAGGAGGCGGAAACGATCTCCGTGGAGATGATCACCCTCTTTCCCGCCAGAGCCTGGTCCACCACCCCGGGCAGGTCCAGGTACTGGTCGTTCGCCGGGCCGTGCAACCGGGCCAGGATTCTCTTGTCCTTGTCCAGCACGACCATCAGGTCCAGGAAGGGAATTACGGCGTGCAGGCTCTTCACCCTGTCCCCCAGCCAGGCGTGATTTCGTTCGCGCATGCTGGTTTTCACCACCGGGGAGGTGGCCGGCTGCAGCAGCGAATACTTGACGATCTCGGCCCTTTCATAGTACTTGCTGCGCGCGTAGGCGAGGTTGGATTCCAGGTTCCGGTCGATCTCGGTGCGCAGGGTGGTGCTGAGGGTCTTCATGGTGGAGTAGAGCAGGGTGGTATAGGAGACGAGCAGTATGGCGAGGATGGACAGGAGCAGTTTGGTTCGTATGCCGAAACGTAAGGCCATGCTCAGTCCTTTGATCAGATCGAGATTAAGATTAAGATTAAGATCAGGGTTTAGAAGCAGATCAATCTCGATCTTTATCTCAACCTGTATTTCTTAATCTATGTCTTAATCTGCCTCTTCCTAATCTTAATCTATGTCTTAATCTGCCTCTAAGCCCCTTCGGCCTTCAGGTCCCGGGTCATCAGTTCGAGTACCGCCTCGCGCGCGGGCTTGTTCTGATAGAGCATCTGATACATCTTCTCGATGATCGGCATCTCCACCCCCAGCTTGCGCGCCAGGTTGTAGGCGGATTCCGTGGTCTTGACCCCTTCGGCGACCATGCGCATCTCCCCCAGGATCTCCGACAGCTGCCTCCCCTGCCCGATCTGGATCCCGACGCTGCGGTTTCTGGAAAGGTCCCCGGTGCAGGTGAGCACGAGGTCTCCCATGCCGGCGAGGCCTGCGAACGTTCCCGGGTGCGCGCCCATGACCACCCCCATGCGCGTCATCTCGGCTAAACCGCGCGTGATGAGGGCCGCTCTCGTGTTGCTGCCGAAACCAAGTCCATCGGAAATGCCGGCGGCTATGGCGATGACGTTCTTGATCGCCCCCCCCAGTTCCACCCCGATCACGTCGTCGTTGCGGTAGACCCGGAAGAAGGTGGTGGTGAAGGCTTCCTGCACCCGGCGAGCGACCTCCTCCGACTCCGAGGCCGCGGTGACCGCGGTCGGCATTTCCAGGGCCACTTCGCGCGCGAAGCTCGGGCCCGATAGGGCGGCAAACCTGGCGTAGAGCTCCGGGGGGAGAATTTCACGGTATATCTCGGAGACGGTGGCGAGCGTATCCACCTCGATCCCCTTGGAGGCGCTGACTATGACCGCCCCTTCCGGGAGAAAGGGGAGAGAGTTGATCATCACCCGGCGCACCAACTGCGAGGGGACCACGCAAAGGACCATGGTGCACCCGAGATACGCCTCCTGGAGATCGTTGGTGAAGGAGAGCGCGTCGTTTAGTTTCATGCCGGGGAGAAACAGGGTGTTCTCCCTGCTTTCACGCATCTCCAGCACCAGTTCGGGCTCATAGGCCCAAAGCGTCACGGCATGTCCCTTCTTGGCCAAAAGATCGGCGAGCGTCGTCCCCCAGCTACCGGCACCTATAACAGCAATTTTCTCTGGCATATATTCGAGCTCTCTTTTGATGTTCATGATAACAAGGGCTTACAGTTCCTCGACCGCCCGAAGGGGGGGATACTCACCCCGTTCCAGGGATTCCCGGGCGATCTCCATGCTTTCCACGGCGAACCCCCTCAAAAACGGATGCAGGTGGTGCGGCAGCGGATTGGCAACGAGACTCGCGGCAAGAGCGACCACCCGTGCCACCTCTCCTCCCGCCCTGCCGCAGCGGCGCATCAGGTCCGCGCTGACCAGCAGCCTCTCCCGGATCAGCTCGATATCGGGAGCCAGGAGCTCCGCGCAAAACCTCTCCAGCACCTGCTCGGTCCGTTCCCCGCTGCGATACTCCTCGGCGAAATCGTACACCTGTTGCGATGCCATGAACCAGCCGGAAAAGAAAGGGTCGGCGAACAGCTCGCGGGAGATCTGCTCCCCCTCATGGTAGCTGAGCGCCCTGTCCTGCGCCAGTCCGGCGAGGCCCGCCGCGAAGGGGGCGGGTGTCATGCGCTCGCCGGCGAAGATGCCGCGCCGCATGTAGAAGTCGGCGGGCAGGTAACAGAGATCGCGGCTCCAGTAAAGGGCGTCGCGCACCAGTTCCACCACGTAACCGGGCGGCACCTCGTGCAGGTCGTCCTGCACGCCGAAACCCTCAAGTTCCGTCCGGAAACCTTCCAGGGTGAGCTCTCCGGCTCCCCACGCGGCAAGCATTCCGCGCCGCTCATGCACCTGCATGTAAAGCATGGTCACGGTACGCTCCCCCATCCATCTTGAGAGGAGCAGGGATCGATAGCCATCGCCGTCCGGTGCGGTCGCGTACCCCGCGTGGAAAGGAAGCGCCGGGCGCGGCGGCGCCGGCTGCACGCCTACAAAGCTGAGCCGACGCAGGCAGGTGCGCGCCAGGCCCACTAGTTCCTGATCGGCGTCGGGTATGAAGCTCATCAGAACGCCGGCCGCGATGGGATCCCTGATTCTTCCCAGGGCCGTCAACGCCGATTGCACGATCTCACGGTCTTCATGCCAGAGCATCGCCTCCAGCATCCGGGCGCCATGGGGATCCGCGGACTGCGACAGTTCGCGTATCACGATCTGCTGTACCTGCGGCGGGTAGGCGAGGAAGTCGTCCAGAAAGGTGACCATCCCTTCTTCGCCCAGTCTTATGGCCCCCTGCACCGCCTGGCCAAGCGTGTTGCCGGTAGTGCCGCCCGATGCCTTGAAGGGCGGGGAATGCACGTCGATGCCGTAACCCTCCAGGGCGACCAGAAGCGCCGCCTTGCCGTCCGCGCCCAGATCGCGTCGCTTGAGCGCTATCTGTATCAGTTGGTCCAACCAGTCTTCGGTTGCGAAGAAATCGAGTATGTAAGCGTACTTGGTGATCAGCTCCCCGGAGTTCTCGCGCCAGAGTTCGCGCACCAGCGGGCGCAGCGCACGTCTCCCCGCCTGCTGGAACCTGAGGCCGATGTTCTCCATCTCCTGGAGCGAAATGCCGTCGCCCCGGAGCCTGCCGAGCAGCTCCAGTATGTCGCGACGCTCCTTGAGGGAGTTGTCTATCTTGCCGATCTGCGCCATCGCCGCCCTTTCTTACTCGTCCGCAGGCTCTTCCGTGGTTGCCCCTTCTTCCTCCAGGAGATCGTCCTCCTCGGACTCCTCCGGCTCTTCTTTTTCCGCCAGTCGCGCCACGGCGACCACCCTCTCGTTCTCTTCCTTCACCATGAGCCGCACCCCCTGGGTGTTGCGCCCGATGATGGAGAAGCCGGCAACCGGCACGCGCAGGATCTTTCCCTGGTCGGTGATCAGCATAAGGTCGTTTTCGTCCGAGACCTGCTTTATGTCGACCACGCAGCCGTTACGCTCGGTGGTCTTGATGGTGATCACACCCTTGCCGCCGCGGGACTGGCAGCGGTACTCCCCTATCTCGGTCCGCTTGCCGTAGCCGTTCTCGGTGACGGTGAAGAGGGTGGAGTCGGTGAAGTGCTCGTTCAGGATAGCCATGCCGATCACCACGTCGTCGTCCTCGAGGCTCATGCCGCGCACGCCGCGCGAGACGCGCCCCACGGTGCGGACATCCTCCTCCTTGAAGCGGATGCATTTGCCGTTCTTCGAGGCGAGCAGCACGTCCTGACGTCCGTCGGTGAGAGCCACCGTGATCAGCTTGTCCCCTTCGTCCAGGTTGACGGCGATGATCCCCCCGACCCTCGGGTGCGAGTATTCCATCAGGTTGGTCTTCTTCACCACCCCCTGGCGGGTCGCCATCATGATGAACTTGTCGTCCACGAACTCCTTCACCGGCATGATGGTGGTGATCTTCTCGTTGGCGGCCAGGTTCAGGAGGTTCACGATAGCCTTGCCGCGGGCGGCCCTCCCCGCTTCCGGGATCTCGTACACCTTGAGCCAGTAGACCTTCCCGGCGTCGGTGAAGAACATCATGTAGTCCTTGGTGGAGGCGATGAAGAGCTGCTCGACGAAATCCTCTTCCTTGGTCTTCATGCCGGTCTTGCCCTTACCGCCGCGGCGCTGGGCCCGGTACAGGGTGACCGCGTTGCGCTTGATGTAGCCGGTGTGCGAGATGGTGACCACCATGTCTTCCTCGACGATGGTATCCTCCAGCGAGATGTCGGCGGTCTGCAGCACGATCTCGCTCCTTCTCTTGTCGCCGAACTTCTCCTTCAGCTCGATCAGCTCGCCCACGATGATCTTCAGGATCTCGGCTTCCGAGGCAAGTATCTCCTTGAGCCTCGCTATGTACTTCAGGATCTCGTGCAGCTCGTCGATGATCTTGTCACGCTCCAGGCCGGTGAGCCGGTGCAGCCTCATGTCGAGGATCGCCTGCGCCTGCAGGTCGGAGAGGCCAAAGCGCGCCATGAGGCCCGCCTTCGCCTCGGCGGGGGATGCGCTCGCCTTGATGAGAGCTATCACCTCGTCCAGGTTGTCAAGGGCGATCTTCAGGCCTTCCAGTATGTGGGCCCGCGCCTCGGCCTTCTTCAGGTCGAAGATGGTGCGCCGGGTGACGATCTCCTTTCTGTGCTCCACGAAGAAGTCGATGGTCTCCCTCAGGGAGAGGACGCGCGGCCGGCTGTTCACGATGGCGAGCATGATGATGCCGAAGGAGCTCTGCATCTGGGTCTGCTTGTACAGGTGGTTCAGTATGATGGTCGGGTTCTCGTCCTTCTTGAGCTCGATGACGACGCGCATCCCCTCGCGGTCGCTCTCGTCGCGCAGGTCCGAGATACCCTCCAGCTTCTTCTCCTTGACCAGCTCGGCGATCTTCTCTACCAGCCGCGCCTTGTTGACCTGGTAAGGTATCTCGACCACCACGATGGACTGGCGCTCGGTCTTCTTCTGGGTCTCGATCACCACCCTGGCGCGCATCTGGATGATGCCTCGCCCGGTCCGGTAGGCGGACATGATCCCGTCGCGGCCGTAGATGAAGCCGCCGGTGGGGAAGTCGGGACCCGGTATGTGCTCCACCAGTTCCTCGAAGGAGAGCTGCGGGTTTCCGATCACGGCGACGATGCCGTCAATCACCTCGGAGAGGTTGTGCGGCGGGATGTTGGTCGCCATGCCGACGGCGATGCCGGAAGAGCCGTTGACCAGGAGGTTCGGGAACTTGGAAGGGAGCACCAGCGGTTCCTTCAGCGAGTCGTCGTAGTTGGGACCGTGCTCCACGGTCTCCTTCTCCAGGTCCGCCAGGAGTTCGTGAGCCAGCTGCTCCATCCGGATTTCCGTGTAACGCATCGCCGCCGGGCGGTCGCCGTCGATGGAGCCGAAGTTCCCCTGACCGTCGACCAGCGGGTAGCGAAGCGAGAAGTCCTGGGCCATTCTGACCAGCGTGTCGTAGACCGCCGTGTCGCCGTGGGGGTGGTACTTGCCGATGACGTCGCCGACCACGCGAGCCGATTTCTTGTATGGCTTGTTCCAGTCGTTGCTCATGTCGTACATGGCGAAAAGGCAGCGCCTGTGCACGGGCTTCAAGCCGTCGCGCACGTCCGGAAGCGCGCGGCCGACGATGACCGACATGGCGTAGTCCATGTAGGAGCGCTTCATCTCGTCTTCGATGTTTACCGATACCTTGTTCAGTTGTTCAAGCATTTAAAAACCTCTTCTGGTCAAAAGCCGAATACAGGGGAGTCCACTCTCCCGCCGGCCGTCGCAATAAAATCGCACAGTATTTTGCGCATCAAGCGGTTCCCTCCCGTCGGGAGGGGAAATTTTTTTCCGCTATTCAGATATCGAGGTTGGAAACGTTAAGCGCGTTCTGCTCTATGAAATCGCGCCTCGGCTCTACCTGATCCCCCATCAGCACGGTGAAGATCTCCTCGGCCGCGACCGCGTCCTCTATCTTCACCTGCAGGAGTACCCGGTTTTCCATGTGCATGGTGGTCTCCCAGAGCTGTTCCGGGTTCATCTCGCCCAGACCTTTGTAGCGCTGGATGTAGAGCCCCTTCTTGGCGGTCTCCAGGAAGAAGGCGAGCAGTTCCTCGTGCCTTTCCGTCTCAAGCAGCACTTTTTCCTCGGCCATGATCACCGAAGGTCCGGAGCCGATCACGGCGCCCACCCTCTTGTAGCCGTCGCTGAGCATCCCGTACTCGTAGGAATTGATGATGGCGATCACCTGCTGATCCACCCTCACCCGCAGGTTGCCTAAACTGAAGAGGATGCTCCCTTCCTGGGCATGGTAGTCGATGTCCGGGAAAGCCTCCTTGAGTCGGGGGAGCTGGGCGATCAGGTCAGACATCTCCTCGAACCCGTTTTTAATGCCGCATTTCAGGAACATGCGCAGCAACTGCTCGTTGACCCCCTTCTTGACCACCTTATCGAACAGGGCGTTGTAATCGATCAGCTGGGTCAGGATCGGTATGATCTGTTTGCCGCGGTACATCCTTTCGTCGGCACCGAGCTTGAGGGTCATCTCGTCGGTCCCTTCCTCCAGGAGGTAGCTCTGCAGCGCCGGCTCGTTTTTCAGGTACTGCTCTCTCCTGCCGCGTTTGATCTTGTAAAGCGGCGGCTGGGCGATGTAGAGGTAGCCTCGCTCTATCAGCTCCATCATCTGTCTGAAGAAGAAGGTCAGCAGCAGGGTCAGGATGTGCGAGCCGTCCACGTCCGCATCGGTCATGATGATGATGCGGTGGTAGCGCAGTTTCGCTATGTCGAAATCTTCCTTGCCGATGCTGGTGCCCAAGGCGGAGATCAGGGTCCTGATCTCCTGAGAGGCTAGCATCTTGTCGAAGCGCGCCTTCTCTACGTTGAGGATCTTTCCCTTCAGAGGGAGGATCGCCTGATACTTGCGGTCGCGCCCCTGCTTTGCCGAGCCGCCTGCGGAGTCGCCCTCGACCAGGAACAGTTCGCAGAGCGCCGGGTCCTTCTCCTGGCAGTCCGCCAGTTTTCCAGGCAGCGTGCCTATCTCCAGCGCGCCCTTTCTCCGGGTGAGCTCCCTCGCCTTTCTCGCCGCTTCGCGGGCGCGGGCGGCGTCTATCGATTTCTCCAGTATCTTCTTCGCCATCTGGGGATTCTCCTCCAGATAGACGGCGAGCTTCTCGTTCAGGAGGGTCTCCACGTAACCCTTCACCTCCGAGTTGCCCAGCTTGGTCTTGGTCTGCCCCTCGAACTGCGGCTGGGGTATCTTCACGGAGATGACCGCGGTGAGCCCCTCGCGCAAGTCCTCGCCGGATATCGCCACCTTGACGTTCTTCAGCAGGTTGTTGGCGTTGGCGTAGGTGTTCATGGTGCGGGTAAGCGCCGCCTTGAAGCCGATCAGGTGCGTCCCGCCTTCATGGGTATTGATGTTGTTGGCGAAGGAGAAAACCTTCTCGTCGTAGGAGTCGTTGTACTGCATGGCGATTTCTATATCGACCCCGCTCCTCTCGCCGCGGACGTAGATCGGTTCGGAGTTGACCGTGTTCTTGTTCTTGTTCAGGTACTCGACGAAGCTCCTGATCCCCCCCTCGTAGAAGAAATCGTGGTCCTTTTCGCTCCGCTCGTCGTGGATCTTTATCCTCACCCCCGCGTTCAGGAAGGCGAGCTCGCGCAGCCTCTTGGAAAGCACGTCGAAGGAGAATTCCGTGGTTTCGAATATCTCGCCGTCGGGGAAAAAGGTGATCTTGGTGCCGCGCTTCTTGGTCTCCCCGGTGATGGCGAGCGGGGCGAGCGGCACCCCTTTCTCGTAGCTTTGGGTGTAGATGTTGCCGTTTCTGCGTATTTCCAGGTCCAGCCTGCTGGAGAGGGCGTTGACCACCGAGCTCCCCACCCCGTGCAGACCGCCGGAGACCTTGTAGGAGGTGTTGTCGAACTTGCCGCCGGCATGCAGAACGGTCAGCACTACCTGGGCCGCGGAAACCCCTTCTGTTGGGTGTATGTCGGTGGGTATGCCGCGACCGTTGTCCTCAACCGCGACCGACCCGTCCAGGTGGATGATGACCTGGATCGCGTCGCAGAACCCGGCGAGCGCCTCGTCGATGGCGTTGTCCACCAGCTCGTACACCAGGTGATGCAGGCCCTGCGCCGAAGTGGAACCGATATACATGGCCGGGCGCTTTCTTACCGCTGAAAGACCTTCCAGGATCTGAATACTGTTTGCACCGTAATCGCCGTTTTCTTCTGAATTCATCTTTACCTCTAGTTAAGAATGTTCCCCTCACTGATACGAAAGGTTCTGTTGTTTTCCATGCCTTCGAGGATAACGTTTTGCAGGGAAGTAGTGGTGATAAAAACCTGCATATCCCTTTTTTTAAGAAATTCCATGAGGTTGCGGTTGCGCTCGCTGTCAAGCTCACTGGTCATGTCGTCCAGAAGCAGTACCGGCGGCGCCTCGAAGCACCTGGTGATGAACTCAATCTCCGCCATTTTCAGGGCCAGTACGAAGCATCTTTGCTGCCCTTGCGAGGCATAGTGCCTGGCGGAGCGTCCGTTCAGCCCGAAGTAAAGATCGTCCCGGTGCGGGCCTATCGCCGTGGTGCAGCGCCGCTTTTCCTCTGCCGCATGGGCCTTGAGGGCCGAGTAAAGCGCGCGCCCGGGATCCCCGGCAAAGGCGTTCTCGTCCACCCCGTGCAGCCGGTACTCTATCTGCACCGTCTCCTCGTTGCCGGATATTTCCGTGTAAAAGAGCTGTAGAAGCTTGGCTATCTCGTCCAGATAGGCCTTCCTTCTTGCAACTACCAGTTGAGCCGCCTGCACCAGCTGTTCGGTCCAGACCTCCATGCCGAAACTTTCCTGGTTCTTAAGCAGAGCGTTGCGGTTTTTAAGGATCTTGGCGTAATCGTGATAAGCGGCCAAGTAGCTCAGATCGCAGGTAAAAACGGCGCGGTCCAGGTATCTGCGTCTCAGGTCCGGTCCGCCGCGCACCATGGAAATCTCTTCAGGGGTAAACACCACCACGTTCAGGTTGCCGAAGAAATCATCCAGACGCGTTGCCAGCTTGGCGTCCACCTTCGCCTTCTTGCCATGCTTTTCCAACAGGAGAGAAATCTCCCTTTGGACCCGGTCCCGCTCCACAACGCCTTTTATCAGGGCAAACTCGCCGCCGAAAGCGATCAATTCGGCGTTCTTCGCCTGCTTGAAGGATTTCATCGTCGCGAGGAGATAGATCGATTCCAGCAGGTTGGTCTTGCCTTGGCCGTTGTTGCCGTAAAAAACGTTGAACTTTGCGCCGGGGGCAAGTTCTATGTTTCGCAGGTTACGGAAGGAAGCCAGTTTTAGCTTTATCAGTTTCATTCAGAACCAGATTAAGAGACAAAGATTAAGATTAAGAAAGAACCGGGCTGTTCATCATGAAACATGCGGCAACTCCATGATTGCAGGGAGTTTCTTAATCTCGATCTCAATCTTTATCTGTCTTACAGCCGCATCGGCATGATGACGGCCAGGAAATCGTCTTCGTCAACCGCTTTCATGATGACCGGCGACAGTTCGTCTTTCAGTTTCAGTTCTACCTCGCGCTGCTCCATGATGGAGAGGACATCGATCAGGTACTTGGCGTTGAAGCGGGCCGAGATGCTGTTACCCTCGTACTGCACCTCGATCTCCTCACGTGCCTCGCCCAGTTCGGGATTGCTGGAGGAGATGATCACCAGTTCCGGGTTCACCTCGATCTTCACCCCTTTGAACTTCTCGCTGGAGAGGATGGCCATCCTTTTCAGCGAGTGAAGGAATTTGTCGCGGTTGATCTGCACGTTGCGGTCGTTGTTGGCCGGTATCACCTTCGTGTAGTCCGGGAACTCGCCGTCGATGAGCCGCATGACGACCACCGTGTTTCCCTTTTTGATGACTGCGCTGTTGTCCATGAAGCCGAGCATGATCTCCCCGGACTCCTCCTCCACCATTTTTTTCAGCTCGAAGATACCCTTCTTGGGGAATATGACCCCTTTGCTGAGCTCTTGCGTGATGTTGCCGGTGATGTTCTTCTGGGACACCGAGAGCCTGTGACCGTCCGTCGCCACCATTTTCAGCACGTTTGCGCCATTCTCCTCGAACGCCTTGATGAAAACGCCGTTAAGATTGTATTTGGTTTCGTCGTAGCATATAGCGTAGGAGGTCTTCTCGATCATATCGCTCAAGATCTCGTTCTTGAAAGTGAGGAAGCTCTCTTCCTTCACCTTGGGAAAATAAGGGAATTCCTCCGACGAGAGGCCGACGATGTTGAAGCGGGCCTTGCCGCAGACGATCTCGACCCAGTCGTTTTCCTTGGTGCTGAAGTGGATCTCCTCGTCCGGCATCTCCTTGACGATCTCGTAGAGTTTCTTGGCCGAGACGGTGATCTTGCCGTCCCTGATGGCCTTGGTCGGGTAGGAGCTTTTCATGCCGACTTCCAGATCCGTAGCCGTGATGTAGAGGAGGTCGTTTTGCACCTCCAGCAGTGCGTTGGAGAGAATGGGCATGGTGTTTCGCTTTTCTACGATCCCCTGGATCCTCTGGAGGGCTTTCATAAAAATTTCTTTGCTTATTCTGAATTCCATGGTTTCTCCCTTCGCCGTCGGTGCTTCTTATATTATGTTTTTAGTCTTTTCAGTAGTAGTAGATAGTTGCCTGTGGAAATGTTGACAAGCTATCTTAGCTCTTGATTCTGCGTCGCTTTTGGCGCGGCAAACCGAGGGGCAAAAGCGGGGGAGTTTGCCCCGGTTGTGCACAGGCTTTCGGCATCGGGCCCGGAAAGGGGATTTTATGCACAGTTATCCCCCTCAATTGAACAGCCTTTTCTTGATATCTTCCACAGTCCCTTTGAAGTCCGCGTCACCCGCCATTTGCTTCTCGATCTTCTTTACCGAGTGGATAATGGTCGAGTGGTCCTTGCCGCCGAATTTCTCGCCGATCTCCGGGTACGACGCCTTGGTCAGTTCCCGGCATATATATATGGCTATCTGCCGCGGCACCACCAGCGTCTTTATCCGCTTGTCAGATTTGAGCTCCGACACCTTGATGCGGAAGTGATCCGCCACATGCTTCTGGATCATCTCGACCGTTATGTCGCGGGTCTTCTCTACGATGATGTCCTTCATCACCTCGCGCGCCATGGCAAGCGTTATCTCGTTTCCTGTCAAGCTCGCGAACGCCTCCAGGCGGATCAGCATCCCTTCCAGCTCGCGAATGTTGCTGGTAGCTCCGGCCGCGAGAAAGAGCGCCACGTCGTCAGGGAGGTTGACCGCGTGCAGGTCCGACTTCTTCTTGAGGATGGCGATCTTGGTTTCTATGTCGGGAGGCTGGATGTCCGCTATCAGCCCCCATTCGAACCGGGACCTGAGCCGCTCCTCCAGCCCCGGTATGTCCTTGGGAAACTTATCCGAGGTGACGACGATCTGCTTGTGCGATTCGTAGAGCGCGTTGAAGGTATGGAAAAACTCCTCCTGCGTCGCCTCCTTGCCCGCCATAAACTGGATGTCGTCTATTAGCAGCAGATCCATCTTCCTGAACTTATTGCGAAACTCCTCCATCTTCTTGTAGCGGAGCGAGTTGATCATCTCGTTCATGAACTTTTCGGAAGAGTAGTAGCAGATCTTCGCCCTGCTGTTCTTGGCGAGGATCTGGTTGCCGATGGCATTAACCAGATGGGTCTTGCCGAGCCCCACTCCGCCGTAGATGAAGAGCGGGTTGTAATTGGTCGCGGGTTTGTTGGCTACCGCTTGCGAGGCTGCATAGGCAAACTGGTTGCTCGCCCCGCAGACGAAGGATTCGAAGGTGTATTTAGGGTTCAAGGTTGGTATGAAGTCGGATCTCTTATCCGTGTCCTTTTCCTTCTCCCTGCTCTTTACCTTTTCCTTCTCCTTGACGCTGCCGGCTTCCTTCTCCGGCCTTGCTTCCTGGGCGCTTTCAGGCTTTGATTCAGCTACATGAAACTCTATCTGATAGTTTTTTGAGTTGACCGCGGAGATAGCTTCCTTGATCATGGCTAGATATTTGTCGGTGACCCACTTTTGAAAGAAGGAGCTTGGTACTTCGATGACTATAGTATCTTCTGTTGCTCCCAGGAACTTCAGGGGATCTATCCAGGTATTATAAGTCTGTTCGGTTAGTACTTTTTTAAGATTTGCTTGGGCTTCTAGCCAAACATTTTCCATGGAGAGAGGCCTTTTCTTTAACTGTTTTTGCACAGCTTTATCAACAACTGTTGATAATAAATAAGAGTCGTTATTTCAGATAGTTATGTGGCTATTGACAGGATAAAGCGATACTAATTTTATCGCAGCAGAAGACTAGCAGAGCTACCCCTTTTTTGCAAGGCAAAACTTCCTCAGGCAAAAACACCTTGACATGGATTGCTGTTTATGTTTAAGTTCCAGACTTACCTTTAAAAGTAAAGTTACCATAACGTTTAAGGAGTCGATAAAGATGAAAAGAACATTCCAGCCCAGCAACATCTCCAGAAAGAGAACCCACGGTTTTCTCGTACGCATGGCCACCAAGAACGGCCGTCTTGTGATCAAGAGAAGAAGAGCGAAAGGGCGCAAGCGCCTTGCAGTAACCATCGCTGCCAAATAATATCCTGATTGTCCGGTTACCATTTTCCCAAGGCCGAACGCCTGCGCAAACGTCCAGAGTTCCTGCAGTTCAATGCCGGCGCGTCGAAGATGCACACGCAGCATTTTCTGCTGCTTTGGAAGGATACCGAAGGGGTAGGCACCAGGGCCGGGTTTACCGTGAGCAAGAAGGTAGGTAACGCCGTTGTCAGAAACAGCATAAAGAGAAGACTGAGGGAGTTCTACAGGCAGAACAAGACCCTTTTCCCAGCGGCGGATATCAACATAGTTGCCAAGAAAGGGGCGGACCTGCTTGACTTTCACCAGATCTCATCCGAGCTCGCAGCCGCCCTCGGGCGGCTGCGTAAAAGATATGCTTAAAAGATCGTTTATAGGCCTGATAGTCATCTACCAGAGGTTCATCTCTCCGTTCAAGGTCTCTTCCTGCCGTTTTTATCCTACCTGTTCGCATTATTCCTTACAAGCATTGGAAAAGCATGGCCCTTTTAAAGGGTTATGGCTGACGGCCGCCCGCATTCTCAGGTGTCACCCGTTTCATCCGGGCGGTTACGATCCGGTCAAATAGTCTATCCAGGAGAAAATAATGGAAAAAAGACTCATCATAGCGGTACTCCTCTCCATCGGGGTTCTGTACGCATATTCCTTAATCTTCCCTCCCGCCAAGACGCCGCCGACCGGAGGCGGAGCACCCCAGCAGGCCGCACTCACTTCAGCCTCTCAGCCCGCGGCCGGTGAGTCCGCCGTATCCGTGACCCCCGTGCCGGCAAGTGCCGCCGAGGCGCAGGTGCAGACGGCGGCGAGCGCGCGCGATATAACGGTCGATACCGATGTTTATACCGCGGTCTTTTCCTCGCAGGGCGCCGGCCTCAAAAAGCTGGTATTGAAGAAGTATAAGGAGAGCCTGGCGCCCGGTGGGAAGGACATCGTGCTGGTGGACGAGACCGCGCCGAATCGTTTCGCGGTACTTACAGATTCCAGGGAATTCGGAATCTCGCCGACCGACGTGTTCAGCAGCTCCACGGAGGGTCTGAAGCTCTCCGACGGTCAGCAGGGCACCGTTGAATTCTCCACGGTCTCGCAGCAGGGACTGGTATTCAAGAAGATCTATTCCTTTTCCGGAGATTCCTATCGCATAGGGCTGACCCAGGAACTGCAGAACACCGGGGGCGCCAAGGTGGACGGGGTGTTGCACCTGCTGCAGAACGCGCGGGTCGTCGACCACAAGAAGGAAGGGCGCTACGAGGTTTATGCTCCTACCACGCTTACCGAGGAAGACGTCAATATAGACAAGCTGGACAAACTGTCCGAAAACCCGACCCAGTACGACAAGGGGGTAGTCTGGACCGCGTTCGCCGACAAGTACTTCACCGACGCTGTCATCTCCGAGAAGGGGAGTATCGCCGCAGTGCGCACCTCGCGTCCAAGCAGCGACCTGCTGGTAAGGGATGTATCTTCACCCGCGATATCGGTCCCGCCTGGGCAGAGCGCCTCCTTGGCCTATTCCCTCTACTACGGCCCAAAGGATCTCGACATCCTGAAAATGCAGGGGAACCGTCTGCAAGAGGTGATCGATTACGGCTGGTTCGGCCCGATAGCCAAACCGCTGATACTCTCGCTCAAGTTTCTCTACAAGTACACCGGCAACTACGGTGTGGCCATTATCATCATCACCTTCGCCCTGAAGCTGCTTTTCTTTCCGCTGACCCACAAAAGCTTCAAGTCCATGAAGGATATGCAGAAGCTGCAGCCCATGATGGCGGAGCTTAAGGAGAAGTTGAAGGGCGACCGCGACGCCATGAACAAGGCGGTGATGGAGCTTTACAAGACACACAAGGTCAACCCTATGGGCGGGTGTCTGCCGATGCTGGTGCAGATCCCGGTATTTTTCGGACTGTATCGCGCCCTCATGTACTCTATCGAGTTGCGGCACGCTCCCTTCTATCTCTGGATCACCGACCTATCAGCCAAGGACCCGTACTACGTGACCCCCGTCATCATGGGCGCCACCATGTTCATCCAGCAGAAGATGACCCCGACCAACATGGATCCCATCCAGGCCAAGATGATGCTTGCGCTTCCGGTGGTGTTCACCTTCATGTTCCTGAACTTCCCTGCCGGTCTGGTACTTTACTGGCTGATCAACAACGTGCTGACCATTGCGCAGCAGGCGTACATCAACAAGACGGTCAAGTAACCGGCCTCGGGTGAAAAACACATGTACCTTCGCGACACGATAGCCGCAATCAGCACGCCGGTAGGGGAGGGCGGGATAGGTATCGTCAGGATCAGCGGTCCCGCATCCCTGCCGATCGCCAGCAGCGTCTTCAGAGCTAAATCGAACGGTGGCCTAAAAAGCCACCGTTTTTCTTATGGTGCGGTGGTAAATCCCGGCACCGGAGACCTGGTCGACGAGGCGATGCTGGTCTTCATGAAAGGCCCCAACTCCTATACCAGGGAGGATGTTGTCGAGATCCAGTGCCATGGCGGCACCCTGGTGGTGTCGCGCATACTGTCGCTGGTCGTTGCCGAAGGGGCGCGTCCTGCAGAGCCGGGGGAGTTCACCAAGCGCGCCTTTCTGAACGGTCGCATCGACCTGGTGCAAGCCGAAGCGGTCATGGACGTCATCTCCAGCAGGACCGACGCCTCGCTCGCATTGGCCCAGCATCAGCGGGAAGGGCTGCTTTCCCAGCGCATCTCCGTGGTCAAGGAAGGCATTCTTTACGCGCTGTCCTACGTCGAGGCGCTCATCGACTTTCCCGAGGAGGACGTCAACGTGGCGCTGGAGACCGACGTCCTTGGTCGCGTCGCTCCCGCTGTCGCCGAACTCGCCGCGCTGATCGACGGGTTCGACGAGGGGAGGGTGCTGCGCGACGGCGTCTCGGTGGTCATTGCCGGAAAGCCCAACGTGGGGAAGTCGAGCCTTCTGAATACGCTCCTGAAAGAGAAACGCGCCATAGTCACCTCCGTTCCCGGGACCACCAGGGACGTAATCGAGGAAGTAGTCAACATCAACGGCCTGCCGGTAAAGCTCCTCGACACGGCAGGCATCAGGGATTCCGAAGATCAGGTAGAACAGGAAGGCGTGCGTCTGTCGCTGGATCGGATACCGAAGGCCGACCTGGTGCTCTTCGTTGTAGACGGCTCCTCACCCTTTGGCCCCGAGGACGCCGCTATACTCCAGGCAATCGGAAGCAAGAGTTGCCTAGTGGTCAGGAACAAGTCCGATCTCCCGGTCTGCTCCGAGCTTCCCGCAGCATGCGACGCGCCCCTCGTTCCCATCTCCACCCTGACCGGCGCAGGCATTGTGCAGTTGCGTGACGCCATAAGCAACGCCTTCATGCATGGAGCAGCCATCGACAGCAGGGAATTCGTCGTCGTCTCCAAGGCGAGGCATCGCGACGCTTTGCTCAAGGCAAGGGAGGCGCTGGAACGCTTCGTCGCCAATCTGCATGCCGGGGTCAATATGGAGCTTCTTCCTGTAGATCTGCGCGACGCGCTGGACGCCGTAGGGGAGGTCACCGGCGAGACCACCGCCGACGATGTTCTGGACCGCATCTTCGCCAGTTTTTGCATAGGGAAGTGATGCGGATCTTTCACCGCTGATTAGGTACTCTATGGGTGAACGGGTCAGGCCCTTTGAGCTCCGGATCGGTTTTGTAGGGGCCGCATTCCTGCCGCGATTGCCTTAGCTTTATTATCCCTATATGATGCTGTGGAAAACGGAAGTTGCCGAAGTTGTGTTCTTTCTAGGGTTTGTTCCACGTGAAACAATCAGGTTTGGAACACGGGAGGGTGAGTAAATTATGATAGGGTGGGGCGCAGTGCCGGTCTGTGGCTGTGAAAATAGTAACCTCCCGAAGTAGCGCTGAATTTAGTGATTGTTCCACGTGAAACATCCTGTTTGAAGCGGCTGTGAATGTCGGAGGAGCCATCGGGAGCTTTTGACAACCGGATGGTGCCTTATTCTTCAATGTAATGAATAACGAAATTTTCCGTACTCAGCGTCCTCTGCAGTAATAAGCCTAATATATAAACGGAGCATGGCTTGATAGTATATGACAAAAAATATGACGTGATTGTGGTCGGCGCCGGACATGCCGGTTGCGAGGCCGCACTCGCCGCGGCGCGCATCGGCGCGTCCACCTTGCTTCTTACCATCAACCTGGACGCCATCGCGCTGATGTCCTGCAATCCAGCCATCGGCGGGCTGGCAAAGGGGCATCTGGTAAAGGAGATCGACGCGCTGGGCGGGGAGATGGGGCGCAACATCGACGCCACCGGTATCCAGTTCCGCGTGCTGAACATGAAAAAAGGCCCGGCCGTGCGCGCCTCACGCGCCCAGGCGGACAAGCAACTCTACCGCCTGCGCATGAAGAACGTCATGGAGTTGCAGGATAACCTCGACCTGAAGCAGGTAGAGGTGACCGCGCTGCATATGGAGGATGGCGTGGTCGCCGGCGTGGATACCAGGGGCGGGGTGAGATTCCTAGGCCGGACCGTGATCCTGACTACCGGCACATTCATGCGCGGACTTATCCATATAGGCCTTGTGAACTATCCCGGCGGCAGGGCAGGGGATCTCCCCTCCATCGGGCTATCCGAACGGCTGATGGAGTACGGCTTCGATGTCGGCAGGCTGAAGACCGGCACCCCGGCGCGGCTGGACGGTCGAACCATCGATTTCAGCAAGCTGGAGCCGCAGCACGGGGATGAAAATCCGATCCCTTTTTCCTTCTCCAACGAGAGGATCGAACAGCCGCAGGTTCCCTGTCATATCGCCTATACCAACCAGAAAGGGCACGACATCATCCGCAGCGGTCTGGACCGTTCGCCGCTCTATGCCGGGATCATCGAAGGGATTGGACCGCGCTACTGCCCGTCCATAGAGGACAAGGTGGTGCGCTTCCCTGAAAAGGACAGGCACCAGACCTTCATAGAGCCTGAGGGGCGCGACACGGTGGAGGTTTATCCGAGCGGGCTTTCCACTTCCCTTCCCATCGACATCCAGTGGGCTTTTTACCGCAGCATCGAGGGACTGGAGCGGGTGGAGATAATGCGCCCGGCCTACGCCATCGAGTACGACTACGTGAATCCGATCCAGCTGCATGCCTCCATGGAGACCAAGCTGATCGCCAACCTGTATCACGCGGGGCAGATCAACGGCACATCGGGGTACGAGGAAGCGGCGGCCCAGGGGCTGATGGCCGGCATCAATGCGGCGCTGCGGGTGCAGGGTAAGGAGCCTCTCGTTCTCGGCAGGAGCGAGGCATACATCGGGGTGATGATCGACGACCTGGTAACGCTCGGCACCAAGGAGCCGTACCGGATGTTCACCTCGCGCGCGGAATATCGCCTGCTGCTGCGCGAGGACAACGCCGATCTCCGTTTGCGAGAGAAGGGGCATGAGGTCGGCTTGGTGCCGGATGCTCTGTACAAGTCTTTCATCGTCAAAAAGGAGCAGATAGACACCGAGATGGAGCGCCTCGGCAAGGCAAGGCTTACCCCCTCCGGTGCCGGGGATGAACTGTTGCAGGAGTGGGATCTGGTCGGGATGCAGAATGCCATCAGCTACGAGCAGTTGCTGCGGCGGCCGGATTTCACCTGCCTGGATCTCTCCAGGATCTACCCGGAGATCATGGGGCTCTCCGAGACGGTACGTGAGCAGTTGGAAATACAGATAAAATATAAGGGATATATAGGCCGGCAACTGGAGCAGGTGGAGCGTGCGGCAAAGCTTGAAAGCGCCAGGATCCCGGCCGATATGGACTACGCCGTCGTATCCGGTCTCTCCACGGAGGTGCGCGAGAAGCTGGCGCGGTTTCGTCCCGACACCCTGGGGCAGGCCTCCCGCATCCCCGGGGTCACACCTGCGGGGATCACTATCCTCTCTATCGCGCTGAAGGCGAGGTGCCGTTAAATGAATCAATCGGCCAAGGATCACCTGATAAAGGGTGCCGAGGAACTCGGAATTTCCCTCACGGCAGCCCAACTGAACAGTCTGAACCAGTTCGCTGAAGAGCTCAAAAAGTGGAACCGGAAGATAAACCTGACCGCGATAACCGATGACGACGGGATAGCCGTCAAGCATCTGGTCGATTCGCTGAGTCTGCTGAAGGTGGTGCAAGGACCGGGGCGTCTGCTCGATATCGGCTCCGGCGGAGGCTTTCCCGGTATACCGGTGAAGATAGCTCGACCAGATCTAGACATCGTATCGGTGGACGCCGTGGTGAAAAAGATCAGTTTCCAGAAGCAGGCGGTCAGGCTCTTGAATCTGGTCGGATTCAACGCCATGCATGTGCGTGCGGAAACACTCTCGGCCGATTACTCCGACTACTTCGACTGGGTTGTCTCCAGGGCTTTTTCCGACATACCTTCCTTTGTCGCGATGGGATTGCCGGTTTTGAAGCATGACGGACGCATCGTCGCCATGAAAGGACGCAACGCTGCCGAGGAGGTGGCTGCTGCCGAGGGTGAACTTGCCGGAATGGGAGCCCGCGTCGTCTCGGTGGAGGAATTCGTGCTTCCCGGTACCGGCGACGCCAGATCGCTGGTGGTGATAGCCAAAATTGATCAGGAATAAAATTTACACCTACTAATGTTCCGTGTGGCGAGCAATAAGGGGTCAAAAACCGGTTCAAGGTGGCGGGTGAGGTTGCGGGTTGTAGAAGTGTGAAAAGTGGCTCCAGAGGGAAAATATTAAAGCCTAATTTTTGTGCAATTTTTTTTGTTGACGCTGGTTCTCGTCATTCAGCTCCATGCTCTCTACCCATGAGAAGCGGAGACCTCTCTCCCCCCTTTTGAATAAGGAAGGAGAGGAGGAAGGTGATGCAAGAAAATGGGATGCGTCGTTTAATGCTAATGCCGCTGTTGCGGCTAAGCGATAATCATATTTCATGCAAGGCATTCTCCCAGCCGCCGGAGTGTATACTTACTCATTCCTTAAAGCCGCGCCGGCCGAGCATTAATTGACATTTGCTCGCTTTGTATGTTAGTGATATAGACTTTTACCGTTTACGCTGCAAATTTTCACGTAGATCCAAGGGGGAAAAGAGATCATGCATCATTTTCAGTACAAAGGTGACGAAATGTTCGCCGAAGAGGTCGCGGTAAAAGACATCGTCGCCGCAGTAGGCAGTCCGGTTTACATCTACTCGCAGGCTACGCTGGAAAGACACTTCAAGGCGATGGACGATGCTTTCGCTTCGGCGCCGCACACCATCTGCTATTCCGTGAAGGCGAACTCCAACCTCGCGGTGCTTAAGACCTTCATCAATCTCGGCGGCGGCGTCGACATCGTCTCCGGCGGCGAACTTTACCGCGCTCTTTCAGCCGGGGTCGATCCCAAGAAGGTCGTCTACTCCGGCGTCGGCAAGAGGGATGACGAGATAGCCTACGCGCTGGAAAACGACATTCTTCTTTTCAACGTGGAGTCGGAGCAGGAACTGGATCGTATCAACGAGGTGGCGGGGCGCGTCGGCAAGAAAGCCGGGATCGCCATCCGCGTCAACCCCGACGTCGACCCGGAAACTCATCCGTACATCACCACCGGCCTGAAAACGGCGAAGTTCGGCATCAATATCGAGCGCGCGCTGGCGCAGTACGGCCGCGCCAAGGACATGGCTAACCTGGAGATCCTCGGCATCGATTGCCACATCGGCAGCCAGCTCACCAAGGTTTCCCCGTTCGTAGACGCCATCAAGAAGCTGAAGAGGCTGTTGGTCGGCGTCAGGGACATGGGGATCGAGATGAAGTACCTCGACCTGGGCGGCGGTCTCGGCATCCAGTACAACGATGAGGCGCCGCCGCTCCCCGCGGATTACGGCACCTCTATCCTCGAGGAAACCAAGGACCTCGGCCTGCACCTGCTGTTCGAGCCGGGCAGAAACCTGGTAGGCAACGCGGGCATTCTGGTCGGCAAATGCCTCTACACAAAAAAGGGCGAGGAGAAGAACTTCGTCATCGTTGACGCAGGGATGAACGACCTGGCCCGTCCGGCGTTGTACGGCTCGTTCCATGGCGTACAACCGGTGAAGAAGGATCAGGACGGCGTGATCGAAGGCGATATCGTAGGTCCCATCTGCGAGTCGGGCGACTTCCTGGTCAAAGGGCGCGAGTTCGCCAATTTCCGCCAGGGCGATCTGCTCGCCTTCATGTCGGCGGGCGCCTACGGTTTCACTATGAGCAGCAACTACAACAGCCGCCCCCGCGTCGCCGAAGTTATGGTGCAGGGCGACAAGTTCGAAGTGATACGCGAGCGTGAGAAGCTTGAGGACCTTATCAAGGGGGAGCGCATCCCGTCCTTCATGTAACACCGTTCCACTCCAGGGGGGGCACTGCTGCCGCGATGGCCATGGCTGATCGCGACGGCAATGCCGCTCCAGGGGGGGGCTCCAATCAGGCTTACAACTTATAGACACCCAAGGAGGTAGCCCATGTTCCAGGGAAGTATCGTTGCCATCGTCACCCCGTTCAACAATGGCGCGGTCGATGAAGAAAAGCTGCGGGAGCTTGTGGAATTCCAGATAGAAAACGGCACCGACGGGATCGTTCCGTGCGGCACTACCGGCGAATCGTCGACCTTGGACTATCACGAGCACGACAGGGTCATCGAGATCGTGGTCGAGCAGGTCAACAAGAGGGTGCCGGTTATCGCCGGAACCGGATCGAACTCCACCCGCGAGGCGATAGAGATCACCCGGCATGCCAAGGAACTGGGAGCCGACGGCGCGCTGCTGGTTACTCCGTACTACAACAAGCCTTCACAGGAAGGTCTCTACCTGCACTACAAGGCCATCGCCGACGCAGTGGCGCTGCCGCAGGTGCTCTATAACGTGCCGGGACGCACCAGCGTCAACCTCCTGCCGGAAACCGTGGCGAGACTCGCCGTGCACCCGAACATAGTCGCCATCAAAGAGGCTACCGGTTCCCTGCAGCAGGCCTCCGAGGTGCTCGCTCTTTGCGGCGAGAACATCACGGTCCTCTCCGGCGACGACTTCATCATCCTGCCGATGATGGCCTGCGGAGCCAAAGGGGTCATCTCAGTCACGGCCAACATCATGCCGAAGGAGATTTCCTCGCTGGTCGATGCCTTCAACGCCGGCGACATGGAAGAGGCGAAGAGACTGCACCTGTACTTACTGAAGATCTCCAACGCGATGTTCATCGAGACCAACCCGGTGCCGGTCAAGACCGGCGTGTCGCTCATGGGGAAGTGCGGGGACGAGGTACGCCTGCCGCTCTCTCCGCTCGCCGACGCCAACCGCGCCAAGCTGATCGCGATCATGAAGGAATACAAGCTCATCTAGGTGACGGTTCGCCGGGTTGGTCACCGATCCTTTTCCGACCCCACGATGCCAGATCGGCGTCATATAACGTTAGATTAAGAACGTCGCCCCCTAGCCCACTTACCTCCCCCCCCGGAGGGGGAGGTCGGGTGGGGGGAAGGCTTTCGGCTTCTGCTAAGAATGTGCGGAGTTCTCCCTCCCTAACCCTCCACCTCCGGGGGCGGGACAGGTAAAATGAGATTGCGGTAGTTTGATCTTAATTGGCAACGGGTCTGACAGGCGGACGCTGCGCTGGGGCAAAGTGTTTATTGCAATGATAAGGGAGCGTTAGATATGATAAAAATAGCTGTTTGCGGGGCTGCCGGGCGGATGGGCGGCCGCATCATCGCCGCCGTCAAGGAAGCGGAAGGGGTGGAACTGTGCGGCGCGCTGGAGCGCCCGGGCCATTCCATGGTGGGACAGGACGCCGGCTACAACGCAGGCCTGGGAGCCGTCGGCGTTGTCATCAGCGATGACCTCAATGCCGTGGTGCAGGGGTGCGACGTGCTGATCGACTTCACCTCTCCCAAGGTCTCCCTGAAAAACCTCGAGGTATGCTCGCTTTTCGGCAGGTCGATAGTCATCGGCTCCACCGGCTTCACTCCCGAGGAGCGGGCCCTCGCCGCGGAACTGGCGCGCGAGATCCCTGTCATCATCGCCCCGAACATGTCGGTTGGCGTGAACGTCTGCTTCAAGGTGCTGGCGGACGTGGCAAAGATCCTGGGCGAGGATTTCGACGTGGAGATCGTAGAGGCGCACCACCGTCTGAAGAAGGACTCCCCTTCCGGGACCGCGGTCAGGATGGGCGAGGTCGTCGCGGGCGCCTTGGGACGCGACTACGACAAGGTGGCCAATTTCCATCGCGAGGGGATCTGCGGCGAGCGGACCCACGACGAAATCGGCATGCAGACCATCCGCGGGGGCGATATCGTGGGAGAGCACACCGCCTATTTCATAGGCATGGGGGAGCGGATCGAGATCACGCACCGCGCCCATACCCGCGACATGTTCTCCCGCGGCAGCGTGCGCGCCGCCAAATGGGTGGTGAGCGCCAAGCCGGGCGTCTGGGACATGCAGGACGTGCTGGGGCTGAAATAATTGATTTAGGCGGCCCTGAGGCCGCCGGATAGCTAAACTTTTGGAGGAACACGTGGCACAGATAAACGACAACTACTTGAAACTTAAAGCGGGATACCTTTTCCCGGAAATCGGGCGCCGGGTGCGCGCCTTCGCCGCGGCAAACCCGGAGGCGAAGGTGATCCGCCTCGGCATCGGCGACGTGACCCAGCCGCTTACGCCGACCATCCTGAAGGCATTCCACGACGCGGTCGACGATCTCGGCAGCGAGAATTCCTTCATGGGTTACGGACCGGAGCAGGGGTACGACTTCCTGATCGACGCGATCATCGAGAAGTCCTACAACCCGCTCGGCGTGGAGCTAAAGACCAGCGAGATGTTCATTTCTGACGGTTCCAAGTGCGATTGCGCCAACATACTCGACATCTTTGCCCTGGACAACACCGTCGCCATCGGCGACCCGGTCTACCCGGTCTACAACGACACAAACGTCATGATCGGCCGCACCGGCGAGGCGGACGAGAAGGGTTACTACAAGGGGCTGGTATACATGCCCTGCACCGAGGAAAACGGCTTCTTTCCGGCGTATCCGGAAGAGAAGGTGGACATGATCTACCTTTGCTTCCCGAACAACCCGACCGGCGCCGTGGCGACCAAGGAACAGTTGAAGGGTTGGGTGGATTACGCCCTGGCCAACGACTCGGTAATCCTCTTCGACGCGGCCTACGAGGCGTTCATCACGGACCCTTCCATCCCGCACTCCATCTACGAGATCGAAGGGGCCAAGCAGTGCGCCATCGAGTTCCGCTCCTTCTCGAAGACCGCCGGATTCACGGGCGTTCGTTGCGGCCTGGTGGTTGTTCCCGAAGAACTTGAGGGGACCACGACCACCGGCGAGAAGTACAGCTTCAACAAGCTCTGGCTGCGTCGCCAGACCACCAAGTTCAATGGAGCCTCATATCCGGTGCAAAAGGCCGCAGCTGCGGTCTACACCGAAGAGGGGTGGAAAGAGACCAAGGCCAACATCGATTACTACATGGAGAACGCGCGCATCATCCGCGAGGGCCTGGCTGAAGCGGGCCTTACCGTCTACGGCGGCGTGAACGGGCCCTACATCTGGCTCAAGACCCCGGCAGGGCTCAGCTCCTGGGATTTCTTCGACAAGCTCCTGAACGAGTGCAACGTGGTAGGCACCCCCGGCAGCGGTTTCGGTCCCAGCGGCGAAGGGTACTTCCGCCTCTCCGCCTTCGGCAACCGGGACAACGTCATCGAGGCCGTCGCCAGGATAAAACAGAACTTGAAATAGTTGCTGGCAGGGGACATTGTTCCCGACATTGCGGGCCGGAACTGAATAAACGAATAGAGAAGGCGGCCGAAAGGCCGCCTTCTCTATTGCGGTGATCCGCCGGTTCGGGCGAATGATGATTCGCTCCTACGGCTGAACAAGGTGCCGGTTAAAAGATTGCACCGGTGTCTCCACCCTCCTTGCGGATTTGATGTCGGAGGGGATGGAACAAACCCGCGGAGCTAGCGAGCCAACATTTTCATCATCTCGCGGCAAAATGCCGGAAGATCGTCCGGCTTGCGCGAGGTCACCAGATTGCCGTCAACCATCACCTCGACGTCTTGATACTGCGCCTGAGCGTCACGCAGTTCCGGGGCCACCGACTCATAACAGGTAGCCTTGCGCCCCTTGAGCAGCCCGGCCGAAACCAGGATCTGCGGCCCGTGACATATCGCCGCGATCGGTTTTGCCGCGGACATGAAAGACCGGGCGATATCCTGTACCGCAGGGCTGTTGCGTATAGCGGCGGGCGCCTTGCCGCCCGGCAGCAGCAAGATCCCATACTCCCCGGCCGTGACTTCGGAAAACAGCTTGTCTACAGGGACCTCGTAGCCGTGCTTGCCATGGATGCTGCCGCGCTTCTCGGATGCCACCTCGACCGTGTACCCCGCCTCCTTCAATCGGTAAAACGGCACCAGCAACTCGGTGTCTTCAAAATTGTCCGCGCTTAAAACCAGGGCTTTCATCGTTTCTCCTCCTTTTGTTTGTTGGGGACATGACTCGCTTCCCTTTGATGTATTGCAGGAATTCCACGCATCCACCTTCTGTGAGTCTGCAGCGCCGTTGCCTAGGGGACGACAGGGGTTCCGGCGCCCTCCAGTTTACCATGAAGTCAAACCAATGTTGATTTGCCTTGGAAAAAGGCGCAGGAGGGTGGAATTTTATATCAGAGGGAGAGCTTGCGGGGTTTGCTGGATATGAGCGTTGATTCCGTATTTGATTCAGACATGTTGTGAGAAGGTCGAGGTAATGGAGAGCGGGAAAGGGGATTCGGTTTATTTAAGAAGGGTTGCATGTGGGGACGGGGTATTTTGGCGCGGCAGCCGGCCTGTTCACGCTAGTGGATGACGGTATAGCCACTTTTGGCGTCCCAGCGGTATCCCTTGCCGCTCCAGATCGCCTCGATGGTCTTCCAATCCAGGCCGAGCTCTTTCATCTCATCGCAGATGTAGTAGGCGGGCATGATCTCCTCATCGTCGATGCGGCCGTCACCGTTGGCGTCGGCCCAGTGAAAGGCGCCTATCTGGATGTTGCTGCTGCCGCCAACCGGCTCGGTGTGATTGGCGCCATCACCATAAAGAACGATCTCTCCTTTAAGCCTGGCCTCCTTACGTAGTGCCGGAAGTGCGGGAATCCTCAAGGTATAGGAGATTGTGACCGAAGCGCTGCCGTCGCGGATGAGCCATTTCGCCTCGGAGCTGGAGGACTCCGCAGCCGAACTCGCGGGCAAGGCGCTCACCAGGCGCATCCCGTCCTGGAACTTTTCTTTCAAAATGAAGCCGCCGGTTTCAGCCGCCTGCCGGGAGACTTTTATCCGCACCGGAATGATCTCACCGGGTGCCGCGTAGCGTGGCGCCCAGCGCACGGCTGCAGGCGCGGAAACGGGCTTGCGGGTAAAGACGACGATCGCCAGGAGCAGCAAAAGGGCGGCCAGCCCGGACAGCAGCAACCATTTCCTGCTGAGAGAGGAGGGTGCAGGTGGTTCATTATCGATCGCTCTGGGGGAGGGATCCTGGCGCAGGATCTCCTCCAGGGGAACCTCCAGCGCATCGGCCAGTTTCTGCGCGTTTTCGCGCTTGATGGTGGGATAGCGGTTATTTTCCCAGCGCGAGATGGTGTCCGTGGTGACTCCAACTACATTGGCTACGTAAAGTTGCGTGAGTTTTTTGGTCTCGCGCACGCTCCTTATCCGGGCTCCGTCAATGGCGACGCTGGGAGTATTTCTCTTTTCAGTTTTCGTGGTTGCTCCCCCCATGTTGCCAGCTCCGTTTGTCGCAGGGTTAAAGCGTTGATACCTCGCCGGATCGGCCCTTAAAGCGCCTTCCGGACCCGACATCGGGTCGGTTTGCTATAGATGTCGATAGCAAGACGGTAGATCAGATGCTATTTTTACCATAGTTCAGGTCAAAAAATCCAAAAAGAAGAAAAGGAGCAGAAAAATGAAAAATGCAATAGCGGCAGCAGTTCTTGTCATGTTCAGTGCCGGAGCGGTCATGGCCGCGGACACCATCACCTTCACCGCCAAAAACGGCACCGTCAGCTTCAACCACAAGATGCATCAGGAGACGCTGAAGGACTGTAAGGCCTGCCATGCAAAAGGGCCGGGCAAAATTGAGGGCTTCGGCAAGGATTGGGCGCACAAGAACTGCAAGGGTTGCCATGCGGATAAAGGCGCAGGGCCGACCAAATGCAACGAGTGCCACAAGAAGTAAAAAAGTCTGATACGCCCCTTGCCTCCGATGCCGGCGGTGGGGCGGCGGAACTGAAAGGCGGCCGGTGGCCGCCTTTTTTCGTGAGATATGGAAGTTTTTGAGCTAACGCTTGAGCGTAACGTCAATCAACCGGCAATGGTGCTGCTTCCAGGGGTAAAGAGTGCGTCGATGGAGTCGAAGTCGAGACGCTGGTCGGCAAGGACGCGCACCAGATCGAGCTTCTCTGTATCCTCCACGGTAATCTTGGAGACGTCTTCCGCGATGATGCGGTACAGTTCGGCTGTGGAATATTTTCCGGTGCGCAGGTAGGGAATGTTGCTGCGGTCGATGATGCGCTGGGTGATGGTGCTGACTTCAGAGACGCCCGGAATGATCAGGCCGGAAATCAAGGAGCGGTACTCGGGCATCTGGTATAGGTTTGCAAGGGTTACGAGCAGTTCGTCACGGCTGCTGGTGACCAGCAAGAGTGACGACTCGCGCAGCATCTCGGTGACACGCTGGGTCGAAGCGGCACCGATCTGCACATGGTGTATGATGCGGCCTACCTCACGCCGGTTGCCGTGCAGCGGTAGGTCGAGCAGGCGCGCCACGCGACGCAGCGTCGGATTGGCCAGTACGGTCTTGTAGTCGAAGCCTCCAATGACGGCAAAAGGCTCGTCCGCAAGCGCGCGTTGCAGATAATCGAGCGTCTGGTCGCGCTTGTCGGCAAACAGTTTGTTGACCAGGATCCCCCGCACCTCGGCCCCTTCGAGCTTGAAGAGCGCGTTGTTCATGGCAACCGTATCGACGACGTTGCCCACACCGCCACCGGTCACCATCAAAACGGGTGCATTCAGCATATGCGCGATCTGCGCGTTGGAGAGCTTGAGGACCGACCCGACGCCGGGATGCCCGGACCCTTCGATCACTATGAAATCACAGCGTTTTTCCAGTTCGGCATAGGCTGTGAGTATCCTTTCCCGGAGTTCCGGAAGTGATATCTCGCCGTCGATAGCCTGACGCGATGTCCCTGGGTAGACCACAACAGGGGACATGTAACGCAGGTTTTTGGTCAGCCCGAAAACCTGGGCGATCAGCGCCGCGTCCTTGTCGACCGGAAGGCCGCGCAGCATCGCCGGCTTGGGTCCCAGCGGCTTCATAAACCCCACCCGGCCATATTTCTGCTGGGCCAGGTGCAGCAGCGATATGCTGATGGTGGTCTTCCCTATGTTCTGCCCCGAGGCCGCGATGAATATCTTCTTCGCCATGGCTGCTCCCTTATTTGGCCGATCGCTTGGTAGGCGGGTGGCCGCTCCTAAAAAAGGTCAGGCTGCACCAGCCACATAATCGTACCGAAGAGTAGATATGTCAAGCCTGAAGCTGAAACGGACACAACTACATGATAACAAGAGGGGTTTCGGGCGCTATTGCGTTTATGAAAGGATAGGGTGTACCATGATGCTCATGGATAACAACGATCTTCATGAGCGAGTCGTCTATTACAGCAAGGCAGAAGAGCTGGCCAACCGTTGGACCCACGGCTTGGGTGTGCTTTTAAGCATTGCAGGGGTGAGTGCGCTGATAGGGATGGCGGCGGGGCAGGGTGATGCCAGTCGCATCGTTTCAGCCGGCATCTACGGTCTTGCCATGATTACCTTCTACTGCCTCTCCACGGCTTACCACAGCGTATGCAAGCCTTACACGCGCTACGTCTTCCGCATACTGGATCATGCGAGCATCTACCTGATGATTGCCGGGAGCTACACCCCCTTCGCCCTGGTCACACTGCGCGGGGTCTGGGGATGGACGCTGCTCGGCACGGTATGGGGGCTGGGAGTGTTTGGCGCCGTGATGAAGATTTTCACCACGCACCGCTTCCCCTATGTCGGTCCTCTGCTTTATCTAGGGTTGGGGTGGATCGTGGTGATCGCCTTCAAGCCGCTATCCGCCGCCCTGGCCCTGAACGGGCTGGCGCTGCTCTTTATCGGTGGCGCGGCCTATACCGTCGGGGTTCTCTTTTACCTGTGGGAGCGTCTTCCCTTTAACCACGCCATCTGGCACGTATTCGTGCTGGCCGGAAGCGCCTGTCATTTCGCGGCCATTTATTATTACGTAACTCCGCTAAAAGCCTAGCGGGCACTGCTGTTCTCTCAAACCGGGGGTTGTTCCTGGATATCCTGCTGGGGCTGCTCTTCGGATATGGAGGGATCGGCTCAGCCTGAAGATTCACAGCGATGGCGACCTGGCATCTCTTTCCAGGTGCCAGGGGCATTTGTTAAGCATCTGCGACAAGGCGTATAGATACACCTCCGCCTTCCCTTTCATGATCCGGCAGTATTCAAGGTGTGGATGGCGGGCGTGCCCGGTCATGTCGAGATGTGTGGCATAGCAACCGCCGGCGCAGTCATAGCGAAGCCAGCAGTCAACGCAAGGGAACTGGCCGTCCACCTCGAAGCCCGCCAGGCTCCGGTGCAGCGACAGATTGCCACCGGCGCCGGCTTGCCCCATGGCGAACTCGTTACGATCCACGAAGGCGATGCAGGGAAAGACCGCGCCGCGGCTGTTGATGGCGAGGGTGTTCACCCCGGCTCCGCACGGCTTGGTGAAGCGGTGGCCGCGCCTGATCCTGCTTATGTTGTCCAGCAGATTTGAGGCGAAGGGGATGTCGCGGGTATCTTTATAGTGGCTGATGGACTCGACGTAATAATCGACGAACTCCAGCAGTTCAGTTAACTGCCGCTGCGGCGGGACGATCAGCTTTTCGTAGATGGGGTTTACGTGGTGCCCCGGCTCGTGGCAGTACTCCAACTGTATCCTTCCTATGCCGTGGGCGGTGAGTTGGCGGAAGGTCTCAAGATAGCTATCGGAGAACGTTGTCAAGGTGGCGCGAAGGCCCAGCAACTTTGGGTTGGGAAAGGCCTTGACGTTGTTGATGATGCGCTGCCAGGTGTTTTCGCCCGATTTCCCCGGCCTTTGTATGTCGTGAATCCGCTCGCCGCCGTCAAGGCTTACGCCGATCTGGGTGAAGTGGCGTGCCAGGAACTGCGCGGCGGTTCCCTCCAGCAAGGTGCCGTTGGTATCCAGTGTGAAGTAGAAGTTCTTTGCTAGACGGGCCTCGTGTTGCAGCAGGTCCAGGGTGATCCCCTTCAGTATGGCGAAATCAAGCAACGGTTCGCCGCCGTAGAAATTTATGAAGAGCTTCTCCGCGCTGGACGCCTCGGCAAGGGAAAGGATCAGATTGGTGACCTGCTTCGCCGTTTTCCTTTTCATCAGGTGTCCGGGCTTGCCGAAGGTGCCCCCCCGATTCCAGCAGTAGCAGCAGGCCATGTTGCAGGTCTGGGCCAGATAGATGGCGAAGGTTTGGTAACTGTTATCGCCAGGACTCTCCCGCTTCGGGAGCGGTAGTGGAAGAGGCGCCTCCAGCTCATGATTCAAAAGGTCGCAAAGCTCGGCGTACAGCGGCGCCTCATCGGGAGACAACGGGCGCTGCGGCAGCCATGGGCGCTCCGCAGGGGCGCTCGTCACGACTTGGCGGGAGAACTCGGACAGCATCCTTGAGGCGACCACGCTTAGTTGGTAAAGCCGCGCTGAACGCGGGAAGAAAAGGAACTTTTTACCCGCTTGTTCGAAGCCGTGAAAGTCGCTCATGGCAGTTCTCCGGCCGCAGCGCCGGTCACAGCATCTCACTGTAGACCAGCAGGACGGTCGGCACCATCCTGACGGAATACTTCCTGGCCTGGTCCAATATGAACCACACCCTTCCGAGGTGCTGCACCTTCAGACAGGCTGCTCCTGAAAGAGGAGGGACATGGTTACTGCCGCGGCTTGCCCCCTCGCCCTTTTTTCCGATCATCGCTCTCTCCTTCTTGTAGGCTTGCCGATGGGGGATCCCGGGCATGGGGTGCCGGGTCTGCGAATCAGCCGACCATGCATGTCACCTGCTTGAAGTCACTGCGCCTCCAGGCATACCGAAAGGCTTGCTGCAAGCCTTCTTACCGTGTAGTGCCGGCTTTGGTCGCTTATGTACCAGAGCCTGCCGGCGTGCCGGACTTTGACTTGGGCGGCAGGTGTAAGATGATTTCCTAGTTGCTCTAACCGGTGGCGCAGCACATCGGGTATCAACTCCTTATCCAGTTCCGCGGCATGCCACGAAGGTACGCATAGAAGCGCATGGTAATGCGGGGCGACAGTGGTGGTGCACGCGGCGGCTGAACAATACACGGTGTGCTGGGATTCGGTGGTACAGGTCTGGGTCGCCTGGATTGAGTCGATGCAAACAGGTATGGGACTTTTGGCAAGGCAATTGCCGCCTTCGGAGATGAGCCTGATATGTGGGGAGGTTCCAGCTTCTTTATGATGAAGATCGTGGAAGGGATCTCTGCTCATGAGTGAGTTCCTCCTTTGTCCCGATTGGTATAAAAACGCCAAGTCGAAGCTGAAGCTTTTTCAAGTATCCGGGTGCTGTACTGGTATATCTTGTGATAAAGAATAAGCGGGAGCCTAAGGGCGAATTCATTATCGTCATAAATTAATGATTGTCAATGTTAGGGGGTCGCTTTAATTGGTCAAAAAATTTCAGCGCGGGAGGGTGAGGATTTTCGGCTTTTGCGGGAAACTGACGGAGGGGACAGGCAGGCGGAGGTAGCTTTACCTCCGCCGGGTGAGCTTGCTCGCTATTTCTTATGGCACTCGTTGCACTTGACGGGTCCCTTTCCCCTCTCCTTGTGGCACCCCACGCAGGTTTTATGGGCCCAGTCCTTGCCGAGATCCGCTATTTTGCCGCCTCTGTCGGTTTCATGGCAATTGGTGCAGGCCATCGGCTTCATGTCCTTATGCTTCTTGTGAGGGAAGGTGACGTTGCCGTTCTTTGCGGGCAGTACCACCACGGCGTCATCGGCGGCAGCGGCGAAACCGGCGCAGAAAAGGGACAAGGCGACAGCTGCGATAATCCGTTTCATGGTCATATCTCCTTTTGGATAATTTTAATGATTCTAAGACAAGAGGATACCTTCTTCCGTTGGCATTGCAATCGTGGCGGCAATTTGCCGGCTTGACAAACCCTCACCCCGCCCCTCTCCCGCTGGTTCAGGCGCCAGGCCCAGGAGGAGAGGGAGAGCACTCATGTGCTGGCTGAAGAAAGATAACCGGGTTCCCATATGAAAACAGAGAAAGATATCATCGCCATCCCGATCGGCGATTTTGCCCTGCCTGCGCCGCTCACCGGGAGCATCGAGCCTCGTTCCGGCTACGGGCGCTCTGCCTTGGATGGCCAGGAAATCCATCTTCGCGTGCAGAAGAAGCGCGCCAGGAGCGACGCGCGTTATGAGGCCGAGGTGCCGGTGGGCCGACTTTTGGAAAGGAAGGGGTTCCGCTTCCGGATCAATGGGCGCATGGACGGGATTTTCCATCACGATCTCCCCTGGATAGAGGAGATCAAGAGCTGCTTCAACCTGCGGGAGTTGAAGCGCCGGTTGACCGGCGGCACCTTCAATGAGCCGTACTGTCTGCAGCTGTTGACCTACGGCTATTTCTACTGGCTTGAACATCGAATCATTCCACGCCTGAGTTTTCACCTGGTCTCCTCCCGAAACGGACAAAGCGACGATTTGTCCATCGAGCTTGACCTGGCCGCTTACCAGGGATGGCTGGAACTGCGCCTCGACGATCTGGTGCTGGAAGCAGGACAGGCGGTAAAGCGCGCACAAAGGAGACGCAGGATCGCGGCCGATTTCCCCTTTCCTTTCGCCAAGCCGCGCTCGGGGCAGGTGGAATTGATGCAGGAGATCCGGGTGGGGATGGAACAGGGGCGCCGGATGCTGATCCAGGCCCCTACCGGGCTCGGCAAGACGGTGGGAGTCCTGCATCCGGTGCTGAAGGAGGCCCTGGGGCGCGGCCAGACCGTGTACTATGTGACGCCGAAAAATAGCCAGCACGAGGTGGCGGAGGATGCAGTCGAGCGTTTCCGGGAAAAGGGTGCCAAGCTGAGGTCGCTTACCATGACGGCGAAAAACAAGCTTTGCTTCAAGAACGAGCCGATCTGCACCCCGGAATACTGCGAATATGCCCTGGACTATTACCAGAAGCTCGCAAGTCACGGCTTGGTCGACCTGATGGCAAAAAAGAGAAAGCTGAAGGCGCGCAGCTTCCGCGATCTTGGGGAGCAATACCAGGTTTGCCCGTTCGAGTTGCAGATCGACTGCGCGAAGCTTAGCGACGTCGTCATCTGCGATTACAATTATGTTTTCGCTCCACGCTCGGCCCTTGGCAGGGCGACGGGGCTTGTGGCCGACCAGTCGGGGAAACCCAACCTGGTGATCGACGAGGCGCACAACCTCCCGGCCCGTGCCATGGACTGCTATTCACCAAGTATCTCATCCGTCGTGTTGGAGACGATGCGAGACGAGGTGGGCGAACTCCCGGCGCGCTTTAGGTGCGAGGCGGAGGAACTGCTGAATGGCTGCCTAAGCGCTGTCGCATGCTGCCGCACGAATAAGGGGGAAGCGGCAGCGAGAATAGAGCCGCCGCTTGCTCCTTTTCTGGAACTCGATGGCAGGCTGCGCGCACTGCTGTCGCGCTACCTGGAGTCAGAGGTGGAAATAAAGCAGCAGGATCCTATTCTGCGGCTCTGCTTTTACTGGTCCGAATTCACCCAGACCCTGGAATTGGCCGCGTCATCCGAGAAGCAGGAGTTTTTCACCACCTACCAGCCGCACTCGGCCGGAGGGAGCGTCAAGATCACCTGTTGCGACGCCTCCGCCATGATCAAGGATTGCTATGCCGACTACCAGCAGGTAGTCGGATTTTCGGCAACGCTCAAGCCTTTCGATTATTACGCCAGGCTCTCCGGCCTCGATCCCGATGCGGTGCGCACGGCGGAATTCCAAAGCCCTTTTCCCGCGCATCAGCGCAAGCTGTTGATCATCCCTCAGATCTCGACCAAGTTCGCGCAGCGCGAGCGCAACTACGCCAAGATCGCAGACGCGTTGCAAAGGATAATGGCGCTCCGTCCCGGCAACTATTTCGCGTTCTTTCCCAGTTTTGCCTTCCTGGAGCGGGTGGCCGGGCTGTTTCAGGCGCCGGATGGGTTCGTTGTGCTCAGACAGGAGAGGAACATGAAGACCTCAAGGACCGGCGAGATCCTGGACCACTTGCGTTCCGGGGATGTGCCTACCTGCGTCTTTGCCGTGCAGGGAGGTTCCTTTTCTGAAGGGATGGACTACGCGGGAGAAATGGTGATCGGGGCCTTTGTGATTGGTCCGCCTCTGCCTAATTTCGACCTTGAGCGAGAGCAGATGAGGGCGTATTACCAGCGCAACTACGGTGCGGGTTTCGAATACGCCTACACGATTCCCGCCATGGCCAAGGCGATTCAGTCCGCCGGCCGGGTGATCCGTTCCGAGGAGGATCGCGGCCTGATCGTCCTGATGGATAAACGTTTCCTGGAGGCGGGCTACTCAAGCTCGATGCCGGCGGACTGGTTCGAGTCCCAGGTGTCGGAACTGGTCTCCGGGGCGATCTTGAAGGAGGTAGCCGACTTCTGGGCGCGCTGAAAGCTTACCTGTTCACATTTGCAACTCGATCCTGAATTCAGCGCCATCCTCTGTGTTTCGCACGGTAAGCACCCCGTTCATGCTTTTCTCGATGATGGTCTTGCACATGAAAAGGCCGATGCCGGTTCCCTGCTCGGGACCCTTGGTGGTGAAGTACGGCTCGAATATCTTCTCCTTGATTTCTTCCGGAATGCCGCCGGCGTTGTCGGCTATGCTCACTACCGTCTTGCCCTCTTCCCGGAACAGTTTGATGCTGACGAGCGGGTCTTGAACCTGTCGGGCGATCAGGGCGTCGCGCGCGTTCATCAGGATGTTGAGCAGAACCTGCACGAATTCGCCGAGGTAGCCATGTATGACAGGATCGCCGGTCGGTATCACCTCGATCCGGATGCCGTTCGCCTCGAAGCTCCCCTCCAAAAGGGAAAGGGCTTTTTCCATCGGCTCCAGTACCCTGAACTCCAGCATTTCCTGGTCGGATTTGAAGAAGTACCTGAAATCGTCGATGGTCCTGGACATCTGCCGGATGATTTCCAGTGTCCTCTTGATGTTGGCGTCGATGAACTCTTCGTTAAGTTCCCCTCGTTTCTGGGTCATTTGCAGATCCTGCACCAGAAGGGCAAGCAGGTTTAGCGGCTGCCTCCATTGATGTGCGATGTTGCTGAGCATCTCCCCCATAACCGCCTGCCGCCCCTGCAAAATCAGTATCCTGTCCTTCTGACGCAGTTCATCGACCGTTTCCTTGACGCGCTGCTCGAGAGCCTCGCTTAGCTGACGGTATTTTTGCTCGCTCTCCCGAAGCGCCTCTTCCGCCATCTTTCGCTTGGTGATCTCCTCTGACATCCCTTCATAGAAGAGCACTTGCCCGTCGCTGTCGCGTACGGTGCGCATGCTGAGAGAGACCCAGATGACGCTGCGGTCTTTTCGATACATCGGGGTCTCGAAACCCTCGACCCTGCCGTCCTTTTCCAGTGACCTCATCAGCTCGGCATAATAGCGCTGGTCCACGTAAAGCTGCCGCCCGATGTCGGTGACCTCTGTCATGAGTTCCCTGGGCGAGGCGTATCCGAACATCTGCGCAAGCGCGGGGTTGGCATCGATGTATTTCCCGTCCGGGGTCCTTTGATAGATCCCTTCAGCGGCGTTTTCAAAGATGTCGCGGTACCTGGCTTCGGCGAGCTTTTCCTGTTCGCGGGCTTGCACCATCCGCTCGAAGAAAATGTGGTTATCGATCAGCGAGGAGACGAGCCCGACCAGGTTGCCCATGCTGAGCAGCGAGCCGGGGGTGTCGTCCACCCTTCGGTAAAATGCGGCGTTTTCCATGGAATTTCCCACGATCAAAAGGGCATGAGGGAGCGAATGGAACCCGAGCGGGTAGACGAAAAACTCGTTCATTCGAAGCTTTATCCGGCAGCCGGCAACCCCCGGCTCCTGCAGGGCGCCGGTGCAGATAAGGTATTCCCTGCCGGCTACAAGGGGGGAAAGGCAAGGCGAGTCCTGCTCGATGACCAGTTTCGACACCTGGTCTTTTTCGAAGGGATCGTAATAACCGTCCAGGGCACAGACGCAATAGCTTTCCTTCTCCGTTTTTCGGAAAAAAACGGCCCTTTCAAATTCAAGTTGCTCGATCACGTAGGCGACGGTTGCCTCGAAGATCTTCTGGATGTTGAAAATGCCATTGAGCTTTCTGTTCAGTTCGTAAAGCCCCTTGTACTCCTTAAGCTGGGCATCCAGTTCCTGCTGATATTCATAAAGCTTCCCCTCGGCCCTTATGAGCCGCTTTACCTGCTGGGCCAGAGCCTCCTTTTCCCGCTGCAAAATCTCAAGGTTCGGGTCCGGAGCGGGATAGGCTCTCCTATTGGAATCATCGTTGCTCATAAGACTCCGCGCGGCTGCTTCAAAAAACGGCCGTCACGACTGCCGTGAAATTGTGAATGCAGTTGTGGCGGGAGACCGGCCCGATCTCGCCGTAAGAGTAAAAGCCGATCCACGGGAGATTAGAACCTATGTCTTCCTGGAGGGACCTCAGCAGATCGATCTTCTCCTGCTCCCGATATACCACCTTGCCCCGCCCCATGCATTCGAAATGCATGACGAATTTCGGCTTGCGGGTTCCCATCTTTTCCCTGATCTGGTGTGAGATCGCCTGAAGCCCGTCCCGGATCAGTTCCTTGTCGCGGCGCATGATCCAGAGCTCGGTGCCGTCCTTCACGTCAGATTGGATGGTCACGGACCCCTCAGCGTCGTTTTTACCCATCATATAGCGGATGATGAACTCTCCGTACTCGGGCTTGAGGTACTCCGGCGATTTGAATCCCAGGCATAGGTTTAGCGTCACCTTGTTCCACTGGCTTTCCGAATCGTCTTCCACGTAATCCTTTAAAGCCTCCAGCGCCGGAATGCCGTCGATCTCAAAGATGATGTTCCCCTTGCAGCGGGTGATGGTCCGCCTGGTTCCGACCGGGACGCAGCCGTGGTTGACGCCCCAGGCGACGTCCCCCTTCCCTGACATGAGGACGCAGGAAATCCCCTGGGAAAATACCTGATCGTCGTGGTACTGATAGGTTTTTTGGGTGGCCAGGTTGTTGGCGGCCAGTCCGCCGAAAAGAGGAAGATGCCTGTCGCTTTGGAGGGACTTTTCGAAGGCCGCGCGAAAGGGATCAAAATCGAAGACCAGGCCGTCGACAAAAAGAAAGCAGGCGATGCTGTCCTCGGCCAGCAGGGGACGGATCTCTTCCGCAAGGCGCCCGCCCGCCATGTCCACGTCAACGCCTATATCCTTCACGCTGACGTTGGAGAACCTTAATTCATCGGAGGCTATGGTCATGACGCAGACGCCGAAGTTGGTTTCCGCAACCATCCCCTGCGTGATGATCCCCTCCCCGGAGCAGCCGCTCAAGGGGGCTCCGGATGTGGCCTCACGGATGGTTTGGATGAGTACCTGCTGGTTGTATCCGACTGTGGCGAAGACGAAGACAAAATCAGGTCTGGTTATATTTGCCTGCTGAAGTGCCTGGTGTGCCGCCTCTTTACCGGCATCGGCCGGATTTTTATGAAGACTGTAACCCACCCCTACTGAAGTCCCCATGATCCGCTCCTCCTCATGGTCTAAATGAAAAAAGCGCCTTGCGTACGCCCCTGTTTAACAGTTTTTGCGTCGACAGCAAGATGAAATTTTACACATTATAGCAACTAAGGAAGCTAAAAAATATATTTCTCGCAGTCCTGTACTTGCTTATCAGAAATGTTGCGCAGTTACAGGTGAATGGAGCTGTCCAGGTCGTAAGCGATCCCGGCAGGGGCCCGGGTCGACAAGCCGGGGGGGCGCCGGGTGCTTTTTAAGGGAGGCGATGGTCGCAGCCGGAAGGGGGAGCCGCTCGGCAAAAAGGATCCGAAATGCCCGGGGCTGCCGGACGATAGCCGGCAGCCCCGGGGACCGCGGTACGTGTTTTGGTGGTAAAAAGGAACTATCGGCTATCGAAGGTGCTAGTCGTTATGAGCCACGAGTTCCTTGTAGGGCCATCCTTGCATGCCGTCTTTCAGTATGTACATACGTGCATCGGCAATGCCTTGCTCCTTCAAGTAATTGAAGTATTTTTGGCTCCGCCGCCGCGCGGGCAGATAACGACGATATCTTCCCGGCCGCCTGCAAGTATCGGGATGATTTTTTCAAGCCGCTGCTTCTCTTCTGCGGATTTTACCGGATAGGCGTTGGTCTCGATGGCGTTCTGGAAATGGTGCTTCTGAAATTCCGCCGGCACCTGGATGTCGACGATTTGCATCTTTTTGTCGCTCTCGATCCATTGCTTGAACTGTGCGGGTTCGAGGTAGTTAAAGGTTTCCGCCAGCGCGGTCGCAGCAAATGCGACCAGCAGTAAAACGGCCATCGTAATTACTTTTCTCATGTCATCTCCATGTTTTTTAGGTTACGCATATTTAGTTTTCGCGTGCAGGGCGGCGCCCAGGGCGCCGATTATCGACGGATCGGCAGGGACCAGCAGCGGCACGCCGAGAGCCCGCTCCAGTAATTGCGCCATGATCGGGCTGTTGGCCACTCCGCCGGTGAACACCAGATGGTCGTCACAGCCGATCTTGGCGACCATGGCCGATAGGCGCGAGGCGACGGCAAGATGCACCGAACGCGCAATCTCCTCCGGCGGCACCCCTCTGTTTTTCAGTGAAATCACTTCCGACTCAGCGAAAACTGCGCACATGCTGTTGATGGAAGTCTCAACTTCGGCTTTTGCCGCAGCCTGGCCGAAAGCCTCCAGCCCAAAGCCAAGCGTCACGGCCATCATCTCCAGAAAACGCCCGGTTCCCGCCGCGCACTTGTCGTTCATCTGAAAGCTCATGATCCGTCCGCTTGCGTTCAGCTGGATAACCTTGCAATCCTGCCCCCCCACATCAAGAATGGTACGGCATTCCGGGAACAGGTGCCTGGCACCCAGCGCGTGGGCCTTGATCTCGGTGATGACGTCGAGTTCGGCATGCTGCTGCATCAGATGCCGACCGTAGCCGGTGGCTACGACCCTGGCCTTGGGATGACGGGCCAGCAACTTCAACGCCTGGTGGTGGGGCTCGAAGCCGCTTTCCACCACGGTGCGGCTCAGCATGCTCCCCCCCTTGAGGGCGACCGTCTTGATCGTGCGTGAACCGAGATCTATGCCGATTTGCATGGTCAACCCCTGATCTGCTCGATGAAGGCTTCCACGCGGGTCTGCAGCTGCCCGGCGTCGTCCGGGGAGTAGTCCGTTTCGATCGACATGAAGGGGATCCCCCTGCTCTCGCATGCTTCACGCAGCTTGACCGCCTCGATGTTGTAGGTGTGGCAGAACTGCAAACAGTAATCGATGATCCCTTCGGCTCCGGAATCTCCATACTCCTTCAGCACCTGGTCGATGCGCTCGTCGTTCGGGGTGAAACAGGAGCAATCGATCTTCATGTAGCGCTCGGTCAGGCGCTCCAGCTGCTGATCAACGGAGACGGAGCCCTCATCGATCAGGTCCTTATAGTAACGGGTCCCGATGCAGCTCTCCTCGTTGACCACGATAGCGCCGGAAGATTCTATGATGTGGTGCATCTTCCAGTTGGGAAGCGCCATCGGCGTCCCGGAAACGAGGATGCGCGGGGTGGACGCCGGGGCGACTGCTATGCCATCCCTGACGCGCTGAGCTAATTCGTCGCACAACTCATGCACCATTTTTGCGTAACGTACCGGTTCGTCGTAGAAGGCGATCTGCTCGATCAGCAGCATGTCCTTGCCGCTTATCGGGGACGGGGTGTGATGGCGCAGGGAGTTCAGGCGCTGCAGCGCGGCGCGCTTGGCATTGATGGTTTCAATGGCGGCAGCGACAGCGTGGAAATCCGTCTCTATGCCGGAGATCTTGTCCACGGCAGTCTTGAAATCCTTGACCTCCTCCATCCAGAGCTTCTTGTCGCGCTCGCGCTTCATCTGCGGGATTTCCATGACATGGGTCGGGACATAGCGGTCCAGGAGTTCCCAGGTCTTCTTCTTGGCGTCGCAGGTGGTCTCGCCGTAGACCAGGTCGACCGTCTGGAAGTAGGGACAGATTTTGCCGATCTTGAAGCCGAAGGCGGACTTGACCATGGGGCAGATATTGCGCGGCAGGATTTTTTCGGCGTCGGCGATCGAGCCTTGCGCGCCTCCGCAAAGGCCGATGCAAACCCCACCGGCAGCAACGATCAGTTCCTCGGGCACGTAGACGCAAAAGGTGCCGATGACAGGTTTGCCGCTCTCCTTCACAGCGAGGATCTCTTCGATTCGGCCGGTGTGGATGTTCTCGATCATGCCGTCGAAGTACGCCATGGCGGCAGGGCGCCCCCGCTGCGCCAGGAACATGCATTTATAGGCGTTGGTCAACATGGTCGGCATCCCCGAGAAACGGGGCACATCCATACCGAGTTTTTCCCACAGCTCCGGATCCGACTTCACCTGAAAATCGCCGCTCATCATTTCCCCCTAGATTGCAGTAGTATGAAGATCTGTATATGTCTAGAAGTAGAATATGTCAAACCGATTGTTTCGATGAATAAGGCAGATGCTATCGGTTTTATGAATGAGGCAGGGAACCGGGACGCGGGAGCGTCCCAGGATGCATTCCCACGCTGGAGCGTGGGAACGATGAGGCTGGAGCGCGGGGACGATGAGGCTGGAGCGCGGAAATGCGAAATTTAAGGGCCGTTCCGGTGGGGGAGAAGTTATCCGATATGCCGACATAAAAAGCCTCCGCAGGGATCGGAGGCTTTTTTACAAAAGTGACGGCGACAGAAGGTGAGAGCAGGGAGCGAGCTTTCTACGGTATTACCCGCTTCAGCCTGCGCCTTTCTCGTATCAGCCTGGTGTCCTGTACATATCCTCGCAGGCAGCTTTCATGGAGGCCTCGAAGGTCGTAATGGTTCCCCCGTGCTCTTTCATGAAGCTGTCCGCGCCGCCAGGATCTCCAACCCACCATGCTTTTTCCGGCTGTAAAAGGGTTCCAGCAGTTTCAAACTGTCGCCGCAGCACGAGTCGGTCCAGAAATAGATCACCACGACCTTGCCCCTCATCCGGGGCGAGGCTTATGGGATTGCCCTGGAGGTCATGGCCGGAAAATGCCGGCGCAGCGTCGCCGATTTTCACCACTTTTTTCTCAGCACACGCGGTGCAAAAGAGAAGCAGGGCCAACGCTATCGAGATGGGGCATTTTCTTAGTGCGCGGTAGGACATGCGGACTACCTCAACGAGAATAAAAGCGGCCTCGGCTTAGGCATGCTAAGGGATTTTCAGCGTTGCCGGGGTCAAAGGGCGCCTTTTCGGGTGGCCAGATGCGCCTGTTTCACGACCATGTCGACCACGGGAAGCGGAGGCACAGCCTTCAGTCCGTAGATTTTCTCCAGGTCTATGTCCTTTGGCACGGCGGCTAAAAGTGCCTCAGCCACCTTCTGATCTGCCTGCCGGTAGCGCAGCTTCACCTCCACGCTTAGCGTCTTGACCTCTTTCGGAGCGGCTATGCCGTAATGCACGTCCTTGTAACCCCGGGGGGGAATGGTGTCGTGCCGCGAGAAGGAAGTCACCACCCAGGGGTCAATGGCGAAGTGGAAATCGTCCCCCACGCCGTCCGAGTTAAAGATGCGCGTGTTCTCGGGCAGCGTGCCGTCGGCCTTTAGCGCGCCGCTGGTCATGACGGTCTTGCCTGACTCGTCCTTCGCGCTTATCTCGAGCCACATCTGCCGCACGTTGGTAAGGGAGGTCGGCAGGTTGTGCCCGGCCCGGATGTTTTTGACGCGCACCCGCAACTCGGCTAGCTCGCCGTTGCGGTAAAGCGGAGAAATCTCCATGCCGGCTGCGGATTTGAGCCTCTCTATGGCCATCTGGTACTGCTTCATCAGGTTGTCGGCCTGCTCCTGGTTTCCGGCCTTTTTTGCGGCACCAGAGGCAAGATAGGCGAGCAGGTAGTTCGCACCGCTGAAGTAGTGTCGGTACTCCTTGCGGTCCGGTTTCTGGAACTGGTCCGCCGTGCGCCTGAACTGGTCGATCTCGACCATGTGGCAGTCCTGGCAGAGGATGTTCCTCTGGGCGTAGGGGCCGTGCTTCCACTCCAGGTAGGTCGCCTCTATCGGGAAGTGTGCGTCGTAATGGTAAACCTGGTGGCAGGAGGCGCAGAGATCGGCCTGCAGGTGGAGACTCGATTCGACGCAGCCGTGAAAACCGCCGCCGCAATCCTCGTCCGGCTTGTTCGGGCCGCGTTTGAGGAGCAGCGGGCCGTCCTTGGTGTCGACGCCGGGGGTGAGGATCAGCGAGCCGTTTTCCGGCTCATGGGAAGGGGTCTGCCAGTGGGTGACGCCGCTTACCGAGTGGCAGATGTCGCAAGATACACCGGCCATGGCCATTTCGCTGAGTCCCGCGTTGCCGGGCCCCTCAATCTCCCCGGTCACTACGCCGGCGGGGGAGTGGCACCCCTCGCATTGGCGCGATATGTCATGGCCTACCGCTTTTACCGCCTTGTTCAGTTCCCCCTGGTAGATGGGATCCTGGAAGGCGAGTTGGTGTACCGAGCCGCTCCATTCGTTGTACTGCTTTTCGTGGCAGTCCTTGCAGACGCCGGGGGGGGTGAATTCGACACTCGACTTGTTCCACTTCAGAAGCGAGGGATAGTAGGGGTAGAATTCGTGGTCCACCTGGAAAACCGGGGACGCGGCCATTGCCGAGACGGTGAGCGTACCTAGCGCAGATGCCGTGGCGAGGAAGAGCCGGATCTTTTGCCTGAGCTTCATGTTACCCTCCTTCGAGTCGGGATGATGAGTCTGGTTAGATGGCTGACGTGCGTTTTCATGGCGGATCATCGCTGGAACCCGTTCAGCGGGCACTGCTGTATTTCACTCTTCCGAGCATTGCTGATCTTCAGCCGACCGCTTTTTTTTCTCTATGCATCGCTTGACCTTCTTAACCGCTTCAACATCGTCGGGGTAGAGGTCGAACGGCACGTCTTCGCCGCCGCTCTCCTTGAAAATGCGGTACCTGTTGCAGCTTTCATAGTCGCCGAAGCAGAGCTTGTTCCGGATGTACTCCGCGGTTTTCGGGAGATTTTCCATGTTGTCTTTGAAAAATTGACAACATTCCACGATTTCACACGCCATTGCTGCACCTCAATAAAAATTAAGCTAGATCCCGGCTCCGATCGATTTCCCGAAGAGTAGCCTTTATGGTGTCGGCGCTGACTGAGGCGTTGAAGCAACCCGCACCGGCGTAGCAGTCGTAATCCTGAACCTGCCTGATAAGCAGCTCCACCAGGTCTTCCTTGCCAGCATACCGCTCGGGGGCGCGGGCCAAGGCGAGGATATCCGTCAGCAACCAGGAAGGAAAGTCGCCCTCCTCGTTTTGCCCCTTTGCCGCGTCAACGACGATTCCGAACCTGTCCATGCGTGGCTCTCCTTTGGTTCCCCGGTGTCACGATACGGGCGGGGTGTCTCCGGCAACGGTCGAACGGTACTGGCTGACCGCCGCATGCAGGGCGGACGCCGCCATGTTGGAGCAGTGCATCTTCTCCTCGGGCAGGCCGTCCAGGGCTGCGGCTATCTTCTCGTCGTCCAGGGCGAGCACGTCGTCCAGAGACTTACCCATGACCAGCTCGGTCGCCATCGAACTGGTCGCGATGGCCGCTCCGCACCCCTTGATGAGGAACTTGATGTCGCGGACGGTCTCATCCTCTATCCTGATGAAAAAGACCAGGGCATCACCGCAGCTCGGGTCCCCCGCCTGGACCACCACGTTGGCATCCTCCAGCGAGCCGGTGTTGCGCGGGTTGTGAAAGTGGTCCAGTACCTTTGCGGTATAAAAATCACTCATTCGAGGATTCCTTTGGCGCCGGCTTCTCGCCATGGCCGGGGGTGCCGGGTCCTTCGTTCAGCGGAGTGCCGGCGATGGCCAGCGCCTTTTGCCCGACCAGGGCCTCGGCGACCTTGCGACGCGCGCCTGCCAGCAGGCGCTGCACGGTCCCCCGCGACACCCCCATGCAGATGCCGGCCTCTTCCTGGGTCTTCCCCTCACCATCGCAAAGGTGCAGGGCGTCAAGCTCGTCGTGGGCGAGTTTGATTATCTCCATGTCCTTCAGCGGAGTCCCTGCCGGCTTGAACACCGAGGCGAATCCGGCGCGGTGCGGACAGATGCAGGTTCTTGGCTTGCGCGGCCGCGGCATGCCCTAGTGGGAGCAGCCATGGCTGTGACCATGACCGCCACAGGTGTGGCCCGGCTTGAATTCGGGCAGTTCGTCGGCTTTAAACAGGGCCAGGTTCTCGGCAACGGTCCCTTCCCGTGCTTGAAAGACCCGCAGGCCGGCGCTGGTCAGCTTGTGCAGCGCACCCCCGCCAATCCCTCCGACGGCCACAACATCCACTTGATGGCCATCGAGCCCAGCTAGCGGGTTGCAGGCCCCATGTTCATGGACACGTCCGCTGTTGTTGATGGCCGTCAACTGGTTCGTCTCTATGTCCACCACGATAAAACCGGGTGCTGAACCGAAATGGCCAAAAACCGGGCTTGCCAATCCTTCGTTGCCGATAACCGGGAAACAGATCTTCATGTTACCTCCAGACAATATTGTGTATATGCACAATTAACATCCGAAAAACTGTATGTCAAGGCGTTTTAAGAAAAGAGAGATTATTATCAGCCATCATACAGGGGGGAAGGAACTCCGGAAAGCTTTGAGATGATCGGCGCTGAATCGGCGTACATGCATCCGATATGGTACCTGATCGCGGCCCCTTGGCTATTGCCTGTTTTCATTCATAATCCGGCCATCGTTGACCTGGAAGATCCGGTCGAAACCCTCCACCATCCTGTGGTCATGGGTGACCACGAGAATCGCGGAATGATTTTCCACCGCCAGCTTTTTCAGCAAGGCCATCACGTTCTTGCCGTTTTCGGTGTCCAGTGCCGCGGTAGGCTCGTCGGCAAGGATCACCTTTGGCTTGTTGGCGAGAGCCCTCGCAATGGCTACCCGTTGCGCCTCGCCCCCGGAGAGCGAGGAGGGATAACTTTGCAGGCGGTGCCCCAGGTTGAGCATCGCCAGCAGTTCCGAGGCTCGGCTCTTCGCTTCGCTGCTGCTGATCCCGTTTATCTCCAGTGCCACCATGACGTTTTCCAAGGCGCTCAGAAACGGGATCAGGTTGTGAGCTTGAAAGATGAAGCCGAGCTTCTCACGGCGCAGGCGCTTCAGATCGACCCCGGCAAGCCACCCCTGATCCGCTACGGTGACCCCGTCGATGATCACCTTGCCGCGGGTCGGCTCGTTGATCAGGCCGATGGAGGTCAAGAGCGTCGTTTTACCCGAGCCTGACGGCCCCAGGATGGCGACCAGCTCGCCCGGTTTCACCTGCAGGGTCGCGTCGGCAATGGCGGTGACCGCCGTGTCGCCGCTGCCGTAGATCTTGGTCAATTTTTCCACTTCTACCGCGTACATCGCTTACCCTCCCAGGGCCTCGGCCGGTTCAACCTTGAGCGCCTTGCGTATCCCCACGAAGCTGGAGATGGTGCAAATCACCATGACGATGACGAAGAGCCCGCGCAGGTCCCCGGCCTCCAGCACGATGCGGCGGGGGAACTTCTCGTAAGTCAGAAGGATCAGGCCATAGCCGATGCCGTAGGCGATCACCCCCATGAGCAGCGATTGCTGCAGGATCATGCCGATGATGACCCTGTTCTGCGAGCCGATCAGCTTGAGCGTGGCGATCACCTTGATCTTGTCGATGGTCGAGGTGTAGATGATCAGCGAGATGATCACGGCCGATATGGTGAGCAGGATGATCCGGAACAGCCCCAACTGCATGCGGGCCTTCTCGATCATCCCCTTGGTGAGGATGTTGGTTTGCTCTTGGGTCGAGATGGGGCGCAGATGGTTCCAGCGGCTGATACGCTGCTGAACCTTTTTGAGGGCGGCGCCGGGCGCGAGCCTCGCGACCACCGTGTTCACCGTGTGCGTGGATTCCGCGCCCGCGCTGAGCTTTTTTGCCAGAAGAGCCGCCTGGGCGGGGGGCAAGGTAGGCTCCCGGTCCAGATCGGACGCGATGCGCGCCCTGTAGTTTCTGATGGCGTCGTTGTCCTTTTTGAACTGGATCTGCTGGGCGTCGGAAAGACTCACATAGGCTGCCGGGTCGCCGCTCGCCGACACCACCTTGCCGGTGAGCCCCACCACCGTGTAATCATGCTGCCCGAGGCGGATTTTCTCGCCGATCCGCAGCTTCATCGCCTTGGCCGCAACCATCTCGTAGTGCTTCTGCCGTATGTTGCGTCCGGCGACGATCCCGGGGGGGCCGCCGAAGCCGTTCAGGTCGTAGCCGATCAGGAAAAACCGGTACGGTTTGCCGCTGCGCTCTATCTGTATGGTCTGAAAGGAGAGGGGGGAGGCCTCGGCTACCCCCGGCACCGCCTTGATCCGGTATTTGAGGTCCTCTGGGATGCGCGAACTCTCGGCGAAGGGGCCGTTGGTATCCTGCTGCACCACCCAGATGTCGGCGTTGGTGTGGTTCAAGACGGCCAGGGCATCGGCGAAAAGCCCCCGGTAGATCCCCCCCATGCTGATGACCACACCAAGCAGCAGTCCCAGACCGATCGAGGTGAGGATGAACCTCCCCTTGTGGTAGCGTATGTCCCGCAGGGCGAGGTTCATTTCGCTACCCTTACCTTCATGTGCGGTTTGAACTTCGCCATTTTTGCCGGTTCCGCCAGGGCTATACCTTCGCCCCCCTTTAACCCGGAGATGATCTCGGTCAGGTTGCGGCGATCCTCGATACCGGTGGTCACCGGCTGGAAGGAGAGCTTGCCGCCGTCCACAACCCATACGCCCCGCTTGCCGTCATGTCGCGACAGGGAGCCGGCGGGGATGGCGAGGACATCCGATTTGGCGCCGGTGACGATATAGACGTCGGACTGCTCCCCCAGGCGGAAATCGCTCAGCGGGGTGTTGAAGGAAACGTTGACTTCCAACTCCTCGGTCACCCGGTCGCTTTGCCGCCCCAGTCGTGCGACTCTGCCTGGTATCCGTTCCCCGGGTGCCGAGCGCAAGGCGATGACCGCATCTTTTCCTACCTCCACCCCCTTGAGCAGGGACTCGTCCACGTTCGCCTTGACCCATATCGTTTTCGGATCGGCCAATGAGAAGATGGGGGCTCCAGGAGAGACAGTAGCTCCGCGCTCCAGGTCGCGCGTGATTATGATGCCGTCCTGAGGAGCGTAGATCAGCGTATCGGCGACCTTGCTCCTGGCAAAACCGAGACCCGCGCGGCCGGCGGACTGTTCCATGCGCGCCCCGTCAAGCGCCGCCCGGCTGCGTGCCACCTCCTGTCCGGCGACCAGCAAAGCGGTCTCGTGCTGCTCGGCCTCTTGCTTGGAGACCAGATTCCTCTCCGCCAGGCTCTTGTAGCGTTGGGCGTTTTTCTCGGCCAGGGCGAGGTTGGCCTTGGCTTTCTGCAGATTGGCCTGTTCCACGGCGAGGGAGGCTGCGGATCGGCTCAGCCCAGCCTCGGATTGCCTCTGCTGGTGCAGCAGGTCGTCGCTTTCCAGGCGGGCCAGCAGTTGGCCCCGCTGTACCACGTCGCCCTGGTCCGCGTAAAGCTCCAGTATCCTCCCCGTGATCTTGCTGGAGACGCCGACCACGACCTTTGCCTCGACAGTGCCGTTGCCATACACCTCTGCCTTGAGGTCGTGCTTCTGCACGGTGGCGACCTCCACCTGCGGCGGTGCCAGGATGGTCATCTTGAGCACGATGACCAGGGCGGCGAGAAGGATAGGGAGCAGCAGGTATTTTCTGTATCTAACGAACGTTTTGTTTAGAGACATGATCACTCCGGTCCTGCATATTTATCCCGCTCCCCTTGCAGGGGGGCGGGGTCATCACTAAATCCGGGACTTGCGTTCCCACACTCCAGCCTTATCGTTCCCACGCTCCAGCGTGGGAACGATGGGTTCTCTTAATCTATGATCTGATTTTTATCTGCCTTAAAGCCTTCCCATGCTCCGGTCCAGGAGGGCCAGGGCGGCGTAATAGTCATACTGCGCCTGAATCCGGACCGTGCGGGCCTCCAGCGCCAGAGACTGCGCGTCTGTTACCTCGATGATATTGCCCACCCCTTCCTGATAACGCCCCTCCGCCAGCATCCGGTTTTCCTCGGCGGCCGTCACCTGCTTGTCGGTGGAGATTATGCGGGCTGCGGCCTCGTTGACGCCGAGCCAGGCGGAATCCACCTCTTTTCCTATCCGCAGCTTCAAGTTTTCCTGCCGGGCGGCGTTGGCGTTCAGGGCGGCATTCGCCTCGCGCACCTCTTCTGCTGAGGAAAAACCGGAAAAAAGCGGCACCGTGAGGTTCAGGCCGACCCCCCAGACACGCCCATCGGGTGGAAAATCGCGACCGGCATAGCCGTAGCTGGCCGTGCCGGAGAGGATCGGGAGATAACCGGCTTTGGCAGTTTTGAGCTCAGCTCCGGCCGCGCTGGAAAGATGTGCCAACTGCCGCATCTCGGCCCGGTTCTGTAGCGCCTCCCGATGTGACAGACCCCGATCGGGGAGTGCCGCCGTCAATGGAGCAGGCTCAACCGGAGCGAACTCTCCAAGGGAAGCCACGCCGAGCGCGTTGGCAAGTTCCACCCGGGCCAGTTCCCGGCCGTTTTCCGCGCGGATCAGCGCGGTCTTCGCGGCGAACAGGTCCGCCTCCGCCCTGGCCAGATCCACCTTGGCCCTCAGCCCCTGTTTGAAAAATTCCAGGGCCTGGAGGTGCACTGCTTCTCGTGCCGTGACCGTGTCCGCGGTAGCTATCACCAGCTGTTCCGCGGCAAGCAGATGATAAAAGGCGATCCTGACACGTAATCCCAGATCGAGCCTGCTCAGCGCGACCCCCTGGTCGGCTACTTCGCGATAACTGCGGGCCGCAGCGACCGTCCCGGCGGTACGGCCGAAATCGTAGACGGTCTGCTTCAGCTGCAGGGTTGTGCCGGCGACCTCAACGGACCTGACCCGTTCCAGGGCCGTCAGGAAGGTGCGTCCTTTGCTCCAGTCAGCGACCAGGCTGATCTGCGGGTAATAGCCGGCCGATGCCCGCCCCGCCCTCGCCTCGGCGCCGGCGAGATTCTCCTTCGCTTCGGTTATCTGAGGATGCTTTTGCAGCGCGATTGCCAACGCCTGGTCGAGCGTGAGGGGGGTGGCCGCATGCGCCGGGAGGGCGTAACTCAGGATAGCGAGGGCGATGGTCAGGTGTCGTTTCATAATGGGTTCCATATGCGCTGGATTGAATGTAAAGTGGCAGATCATTCACATGCCGGTTGAAAAAAGTTACCTGAGCAGAAGGGTGAAATTTCTCCAGAGCCTTTCAGCTTCCGGTCGGATCTCGAAGGAGGCATTGCTTATGGTCCAGCGTAGCGCCGTCATCTGGATCATGCCGAGCAGCGTCAGGGCGGTTTCCCTGGGGGCTAGTTCCGGCTGGAATTCGCCTTCGGCGATCCCCGCTGCGATGACGCCCGTTATGGTCTGGACGTAAGAGCCGATGTGCCCGGCCAGGGCGTCGGCGACAGCCCGGTGTCCCAGGTGGATGTCGTCGGAGAAAACGAAGCGGGGGATCCCGGGATGTTCGGATACCAGGGCGATATGGGAGAAGAAAATGGTCTCCAGTTTTTCCAGCGGCTTGCGGCTTTCCCCGGCAATGGCGGCCGCCTTGCCCATGACCTCGATGCCGATAAAGCCGGCCACGGCGGAGAAGATCTCCTCCTTGCCGCTGAAATGACGGTAGATGTTCGCCTCGCTCATACCCGCGGTTCTGGCGATGGAGGCGATGGTGAGCGAGCGCACTCCGCTCTTTCCCAGCACCTGAAGCGCCGCCTGGATGATTTCCTCTTTTCGTACGCGGGTACTTTTCTTTTCCAACATCGACACCTCATGTGAATGAATGCTCGCATGATAGTCGCAATCGGAGCGGCGGGTCAAGAAAATTTGGCGGGGGTTAGGAATCGAAGGGGGGGCGGGACGCAGGAGCGTCCCCGCAAGCGTTCCGACGCCGGAGCGTCGGAACCATGAGATCCCCCCTCCCGCAGGGGGAGGGGGGATCTCGGTCTGTCAGCATTGACTTGACTCGAACGGCAATCCCCCCGGAGCGGGAGGAGTTGCGATCTGCTGAATAACGGAACTCTTGGTATCTACTCCTTGAGATCCTTGTCGATCCCGGCGCGCCCGTCGTCGCACATTTCCTCCGGCTCTCCGGGGCGGCTGTAGCGGGGATCGCTGGTGGCGCTGACGCAGATAGGCGCCGGCTCTTCCTTCGCCCCTGCCGCGGCCGGAACGTGTTCGTGACTTCTCCCCCCCTCTTTGGGCACATCCCCCTTGCTGGGCTGCCAGTCGGCCATGTCCCGAAAAAACCGGAAACGCTCCAGCGCCTCGTGCTCCATCTGCAGGCGGAGCTGCCGCGCTACCTCCGGATTCTGCTTCTCCAGGGCGTGGTAACGCACCTCCCCGGAGAGGAAGGCGGCGAGCGTGCCGTCGGGCTTTTTCGACTCGAGGATGAAGGGGTTTTTCCCCTGCTGCTTGAGCTGCGGGTTGTAGCGATAAAGCGGCCAATATCCCGATTTCACGGCGAGCTGGCTCTCTTCGATCGATTTTCCCATCCCTTTCCTCAATCCCTGGTTGATGCAGGTCGAGTAGGCGATGATCAGCGACGGGCCGGGGTAGGCCTCGGCCTCGGCTATCGCCTTCAGCGTCTGGTTCTTGTCGGCTCCGATGGCGATCGAGGCGACGTAGACGTAGCCGTAGGTCATCGCCATGCGCCCCAGGTCCTTCTTGGCGGTGCGCTTGCCCGCCGCGGCGAACTTCGCTATGGCCCCCAGTTGGGTCGCCTTCGAGCACTGTCCGCCGGTGTTCGAGTAGAGCTCGGTATCAAGGACCAGTAGATTCACGTCCTCGCCGGTGGAGATGACATGGTCCAGCCCTCCGAACCCGATGTCGTAGGCCCAGCCGTCGCCGCCGTAGATCCAGATCGATTTCTTGGTGAAAAGATCAGCCGCGGTAGCGAGCTCCTTGAAAAGGGGGTTGTCGCCCGCTTGCGGCAGGAGGGATTTAAGTCTGTCGCCGTGACGCCGGGAGAGTTCCGGGTCCTGCATCCCTTCCAGCCACCCGGAGAGCGCTTCCTTCAGCTCGCCGTCCACGGCGCCGGAAAGCGCCTCGCGCACCTGGTCTGCGAGAAGGCCGCGGCGTTGCGTGATCGCCATGTGGTAGCCGAAGCCGAATTCGGCGGCATCCTCGAAGAGCGAGTTGTTCCAGGCCGGCCCGTGCCCTTGCGCATTGGCGCAGTAAGGGCTCACCGGCGCCGAAGCTCCATAGATGGAACTGCATCCGGTGGCGTTGGCGATCATCATCCGTTCCCCGAACAGTTGGGTGACGAGTCTTGCATACGGGGTCTCTCCGCACCCGGAGCAGGCGCCGGAGAACTCCAGCAGCGGTTGCTGGAACTGGCTCCCGATCACGGTGTTCCGTTTCATCAGGTGGCCTTTGGGCGCGAGGGTCTCGGCGAATTTGCGGTTTTCCTCCTGTAGCGCGGCCTGGGTGTCGATCGGTTTCATCACCAGCGCCGGCACCTTGGCAGGGCAGATGTCGGCGCAGTTGCCGCACCCCATGCAGTCCAGCGCGTAGACCTGGATCCGGAACCCGTGCCCCTTGATCTCCTTGGCCTGCGCGGGGAGGGTCTCGAAGCTCTGCGGTGCCCCGGCCATCTCCTTTTCGGTGGCCAGGAAGGGGCGGATGGTCGAGTGGGGGCAGATGAATGCGCACTGGTTGCACTGGATGCAGTTCTCCTTGATCCATTCCGGGACGTTGATCGCCACCCCGCGCTTCTCGAAGCGGGCGGTTGAGAAGGGGAAGGAGCCGTCCGGGGCGAATGCCGAGACCGGGAGGTCGTCCCCCTTCTGGCGCAGGATCGGAAAGACCATGTCGTGCATGTAGTCGGGCATCTGCTGCTTTTGACGGAAATCGATGCCGCAGTCGTCGTCCGCCTCCTCCCAGGAGTCGGGATAGGAGATCTCGACCAGGTTCTCGGCAGCCAGGTCGACCGCCCCGATATTCATGTCGACCACCTTGTCCCCCTTCCTGCCGTACTCGGAGCGGATGGAGTCCTTCAGCAGTTGCACCGCCTGCTCGAAGGGGAGCACGCCCGAGAGCTTGAAGAACGCGGTCTGCATGATCATGTTGATGCGGCCGCCAAGCCCCGCCGCCTCGGCGATGCTGATGGCGTCCACGTTGTAGAAACGGACCCCCTTTTGCGCTATGGCGCGGCGCAGGGTGGCCGGGAGGTTGGTCTCCATATCGGCCACCGTGTTCCAGGGCGAATTCAGGAGGAAGGTCCCCCCTTCCTTGATCCCTTCCAGCACGTCGTAGATCTGGACATAAGGGGCTTTCTGGCAGGAGATGAAGTCGGCCGCGTCGACCAGGTAGGTGGACTGGATCGGGCTTTCCCCGAAGCGCAGATGGGAGACGGTGATGCCGCCCGATTTCTTGGAGTCGTAGGAGAAGTAGGCCTGGACGTAGAGTTCGGTGTTGTCGCCGATGATCTTGATGGCGGCCTTGTTGGCGCCGACAGTGCCGTCGGCCCCCATCCCCCAGAACCGGCACTGGATGGTACCCTCCGGGGTGGTGGAGAGGGTTCCTGCGACCGGGAGCGAAAGGGCGCTGACGTCGTCGTTGATGCCGACCGTGAAGTGGCGCTTGCCGGGAGATCCCTTCATGTTGTCGAAGACGCTCTTCACGTGCACCGGCCGGAACTCCTTCGACCCGAGCCCGTAGCGCCCGGCGTAGAGCTCGGGAATCGCTTGGCCCCGCTCCAGGAAGGCGGTGCAGACGTCCTGATAGAGCGGCTCCCCGAGCGAGCCCGGCTCCTTGGTGCGGTCGAGCACGGTGACCTTGCCGGCCGTCGCCGGAATTGCGCCTAGGAGTGCGGAGGCGTGGAAGGGTCGGTAGAGCCGCACCTTCACGAGGCCGACCTTCTCCCCCTCCGAGTTCAGGTGCCGTACCACCTCCTCTATGGTTTCGCAGGACGACCCCATGGAGACGATGACCCGATCCGCCTCGGCGTGCCCCACGTAATCGAAGAGCCGGTAGCGCCTGCCGGTCAATTGACCCACCTTATCCATCGCCGCCGAGACGAAGGAGTGAAGCTCCTGGTAATAGGGGTTGGAGCGTTCGCGCCCCTGGAAGTAGATGTCGGGATTTTGCGCGGTGCCGCGCAGTTCCGGATGTTCCGGGTTCATCGCCTTGGCGCGGAAGGCGGCCAGCTTCTCCCGGTTCAGCATGGCGGCCATCTCCTCGTAATCTATGACCTCGATCTTTTGTACCTCGTGCGATGTCCTGAAGCCGTCGAAAAAATGCAGGAAGGGAAGGCTCCCCTCCAGGGCCGCCAAGTGCGCGACCAGGGCCAAGTCCATGCACTCCTGCACCGAGGAGGAGCAGAGCATCGCGAAACCGGTGGGGCGGGCCGCCATGACGTCCTGATGGTCTCCGAAGATGGAGAGGGCGTGGGTGGCGATGGCCCGGGCCGAGACGTGGAAGACGCCGGGGAGCTGTTCGCCGGCGATCTTGTACATGTTGGGGAGCATCAGCAAAAGCCCCTGCGAGGCGGTGAAGGTGGTGGTGAGGGCGCCCGCCACCAGCGCGCCGTGCACCGAGCCTGCCGCGCCCGCCTCCGATTGCAGCTCCTTGATGTTCAGGACCTGGCCAAAGATATTCTTGCGCCCCTCCGCCGCCCACTCGTCGGCGACTTCCCCCATGGTGGAGGAAGGGGTGATCGGGTAGATAGCCGCCGTCTCGCTCATCGCATAAGCGACATGCGCCGCCGCCGTATTGCCGTCCATGGTTTTCCTGGTTCCGCTCATTGAAGGGTCCCCCTTATCTGAAAATGGCTGCACCTGTCTCACAAATATCGGTCAATTATACGTAGGTTGAAGGGCAAGGCAATAATGAACGCTAATATGCCGCATTTAATCTTTCGGGCCTCGGGATCGCTTTCATTGGAGAGGAGGAGGGGGCTTTCGGAACGTCAGGGCGCTGTCATTCAAGGTGGGGATCAGATTCTGCGGTGCGGCGTTCTGCCGCGATTGCCGCAGCGTGACTGCGGCAGGAATGCCGCTCCTTGTAGGGAGAGGTTGGTGAGCTGGGGAGAACTAAGGTGTGGTGAGGAGCGAGGCAGGCGGGTCCAGGGAGAACCTTTTGAAGATCCCCTGGATGAAATCGAGCAACATGGGATCGAGGATCCGTCCCTTGTTCAAAACCAGGCGCCGGGTCCTGGCGCGGTCAAAGCCGTTCACGTGATGTGACAGCAGGGAGCCGTTGTCCAGATAGGGCGCCACGATGCTGCGGGAGATAAAGGTCATCCCTTCTCCCGCCAGGACTGCGCGAAGGATGAACGGTATGTCGTCGTAGAAGACGGTGTTGCTGAACTCCCCCACCTCCCTTCCTATGGTGTTCATGCTTTTTTCCAGGAAGCGCACCGCGCAGCAACCGCTTTTCTTGCAGTACAGCCGCTGCGTCAACATCTCTTCTATCTCGACCGTTGCAGACCCGATCCCGAAAGCCGGTGCGCTTATGAACACCATCTCGTCGTCGGGCAGGGGGAACCAGGAGAATTCACTGAGATTAAGATCCTCGCAGTACTCGATCAGTACCAGGTCGAAGAGGTTTTCCCGTAAACCCTTCAAAGCGGTTTCCGGCATCTCGAAGACGAAGTTGAGGTCGCTCGATTCGGCGTTTCTGACCATGAATTCGGTGAAGATCTCGGGCAGGTAGGAAACGCCGAAGGGGACCGTGCAGCAGAAGGAGATTTTCCTTATTTGGGCGAGCATTTGCAGGTCGCGCAGGAACTCCTGTTCGATCTTCAGGATCTTGCGCGCCTTTGAAATGAGAAGATCGCCCGCCGCCGTAGGCTTCAGCGTCGGGCCGGAGCGGTCCAGCAGGAGCTGCCCATAGTTGTCTTCCAGGATCTTCACCCGGCGCGATACGGCGGACTGGGTCACGCAAAGGGATTCGGCCGCCCTGGAGAAACTGCCGGACTCGACCGACTCGACAAGGGTTTTCAGGTTGATGAAATCCATCCGTCTTTCACCTCTCCTAATGAAAGCCTATGCGAAACACGCATAGGTAGTATGAGAATCTTTCGTTTGAGTATATTGCAGACTTTCCGATACATTGCAACAGGGAAATGTGTAAACCGTAAGGCATAAAGTTTTATTCACTCCCTTTCCGGTCAAGAAAATAATGTTACGAAAAATCCTGTTCTGGCATAGACAATCTCACCATGCTGCCGAATAACATGAGAAAATTATATTTTTTTTGGATTAAGCGATTCGGGAAAAGCTGACACGCGTGCATGTGGTTAAATTTCACTAATATATCTGTCGGAGATCTATCTCAGAGGAACTAAAACAGAAAAGGAGGTAACGTTCACAGTTGGAGAAAAGGCGCCCGAAACTTTCACATTCCAAAGGAGGTTGTATGTCGGAAAAGTTGATGAAAAAGAGCAGAACAGTGGTCGCTGCTTTGCTCGGGACCATGGCGTTGGTTGCTACTACGATGTGGGGCTGCGGAACCAGCGGGTACGATAACCCTGACGACGCGATTACTACGACAAAGACTGCGACTGCGCTCGTCGAGCCGCAAACCCTTAAACAATGGATGAATGAAGGGAAAGTAAACGGCACAGGGACGGATCGTGTAGTAATTATAGATGCTTCCACTCCTGCACAGTATGCAGCTGCACATATCCCGGGAGCTTTGTTTTTGGACAAGGATAATGAGCTCGTCCAGACCAGGCTTGAGGGAATAGCCGCAGCTGCCGGGATGGTACCCGATGGCGCCCGCATGGACGCCTATATCCAGCGGTTAGGTATCGACAAGAACACCACGGTTGTTTTTACCACTAACCAGGCAAATCCCGTCATTTGGGCTACGCGCGCCTATTTTACCTTCCGCTACTGGGGATTTCCAAAGGAGCGACTCAAGGTTCTTAACGGTTACAACAAGGCATGGGACGCAGCATATCCTTCATCGCTGACTGCGGCAGTGCCGACGGTTGCGCCTTCCACCTTCAGCGTGCGCAGCAACGGGGCGACTCGTCCCGATCTGAGAGCCTCGCTTGGCGAAATGATCTCGACAGTGAAGGCTGCGCTAGCCACAAACGTTATTATAGATACGCGTGGAAGTGACGGACAAGTCGGTGTCGGATCTAAATTTTCCTACGATGGCGACCCCGGTGTTACCGCAGGCGTATTCCTGCCCGGTTCAGATTTCGTGGCCTTCGAAGGGCACATGACGGGGGGTAAGGCAGTAGGTTTCACTACCCTTCTTGATGCGGCTAACAACAACAAATTCCTTCCTGCCGATCAACTGATAACCAAGTTCGCTGCAGCCGGTATGGATAGCAGCAAGACAGCCTATGTCTATTGCCGCACAGGAGTGATAGCCTCGTCGGAATTCTTTGCACTTGATGGCATTCTCGGGTGGAAGGCACTTGACTATGATGGCTCCTGGAGCCAGTGGGGCTCCATGTCAGGTGACGCTACAAAGGATGGAGTGCTGGATTCCTACTCCGGATGGAGAACAGATACAGCCGCGTTATCAGAACTGATTACTTACAATAAAGACAATGCCCTTGCAGTTGAAAAGATTGTTCTCGATCCTCTTTCCGTTCAACTTTATTCAAACACCAACGATCTCACCGCGAACCAGATAGAGAAAGAGGACGCTGCTTATATGGTAGGCGGCACTGTCGGGGACACGCCTGCAGCACCTGCATCATCGGGCGGTGGCGGTGGTGGCGGCTGTTAAAGCGGATTCACGTCTTGAAACAACCCTGTCAGCAGCAGACGGGGCAATCCAACAATTGCAAAGGAGTTGCATATATGACCAAGTTATTTAAATCAGCCGCGATTTCAGGTTTGACCGTCGGCCTCGCGCTGTTGGCGGGCACCTCCCATGCAGGGCCCAGGATGGAATTCGGCCCCAACGACGAGGGCGCCCTGCAGATCGATTACAAGGGGCAGTTCCAGATGACGGTGCGCGACATCGGCTCCGGCGACAACAACGAGGACACCACAACCAACTTCAACTTCCGCCGCAACCGTCTCGCCCTCATGGGCAAGTACGGCGACATGATGAGCATCTATGTCCAGACCGAATACGTCGACGATGCCAACGTCACCCCCCTTGGCGTCGCCGCAGTGAACCAGGGATCGGATTTCCAGTTCATAGACGCCGTAGTGCGCTTCAAGATAGACAACGCCCTGCGGGTCAACGTGGGCAAATTCAAGTACAACCTCTCCCGCGAGAACCTTGAGGCGTGCGAGATGCCTCTCACCCTGGACCGGTCGCTCTTCATCCGCCCGGCTTACACCACGACGCGCGACACCGGCGTCGCCGTCTGGGGCAATCTCGCCAACGACATGTTCCAGTACCGGTTGGACGCCATGGAAGGACGCAAGGCCGTGTCGGGAGAGACCGCGCCCAGTTCGGATTTCCGCTACTCGGCGCGCGCGCACGTGACGCTGCTCGATCCCGAGAACGATTACGGCTACAAGGGGACCTATCTCGGCAAGAAAAAGGTCGCCACCATCGGCGCCGCCTACCAGTACGAGCCTGACGTGGCGTACGGCAACACGGTAACACGCACCGACAAGAAGGACTACAAGGCATGGACCGTGGACGCCTTTGTCGAGTATCCCATCGAAGGGGTGGGTACCATGACGGCTTCGGCGGCATACGAAGATGTCGATCTGGACGGCGCTTACCTGAACGGTGTCAGCGCCGATCCGGGTACCATAGGGATCAACGGCGAGAAGAACGGCTACTACATGAAGGCCGGCTACCTGCTTCCGAACATGCCGCTGCAGTTGTTCGTCAGATACGAGAAGTGGGCCTTCGCCAACCTGAACGGGATCTTCGACCAGGAGATCGACTGGTACGGCGGCGGGATCAATTACTACCTGCGCGGACAGGACCTGAAGCTGACCTTCGAGGCCAGTTCGACCGGCTTCGATAAAGGGACCGGCACCACCGCGGACGGCACCAAGGATTTCATGACTTACGTGACCCAATTGCAGGTCGTTTTCTAAGAGTCCGCGATCGAAGCGGCGTCTGGTGCCGAACAAAACAACAAGGAGAAAAAGATGCGTAAAGGAATCACGACACTTATTGCAACAGCCGTCATCTCGGCAAGCTTGGCCCTTTCGGCATTCGCGGCAGGCCCTGTCGCCGGTAAGGTGACCAAGGTGGCGGACAGTGAAGTAACCGTCGCGGTAGAGGGTGCCGTACCCGCCTGGATCAAAAAAGGCTCCAGCGTCAGCGTAGGCAGCGGCTCGCCTAAGGTCGTTTCCGTTCAGGGAAACGAGGTTACGCTCAAGATGAGCAAGTCGAAAGCCGCTAAGATGAAGGTCGATTCCTCCGTGGTCCTGACGGAAAGCGGGGACGACGAACTGCAGGGCTGCTGACATGAAGACGGCGCTCCCGCAGCAAGGGGGCGCCGGTTATTCTGGTTTCGGCGTCGCTTAAACTGATAGGAAACGAGGTAATTCATGATGAAAATGACAGCGCAAGGCGCGCTTGCGGCAGTCCTTCTGCTGGGCGCGCTGGCGGTCCCTTCCCATGCCGCGAAAGTCGGGATCGGCGTGAAAGAGACCATAGTCGGCAAATCCGGGAAGGCCAAGACCCTGGCCGAGCTGGCCAAGATGTACGACTCGAGCTCCTGTATCGAGTGCCATCAGGAGCAGCATGACCAGTCGCAGGATTCCATCCATTCCCGCTCCATCTACGGTACCGGACGTACCGCGATGACCCTTATCACCACCATCGAGAACGGCCTGATGGAAGAGCCGTACTCGGGGGTGAAAAGCCCGAAGGACGTCAAGATCGAGCACCTGATGGGTTGCGCCAAGTGCCACCTGCCTCAGTTGGCGGACGCGGAGGACTCGGTCGCCCAGGAACTGGTGACCACGCTCTACGGCTGGAAGGATGCCCTGAAGAATAAGGACAAGGCGGCGGCCAAGAAGGCCGAGGACAAGCTGAAAAGCGTCACCATCAACTGCCTTATCTGCCACAACCGCAACGCGATCACCCACAAGTGGCAGGACGGTTATCCCAAGGCCGGTGTCGTGTACGGCTCCCAGGCGGGGGAGCACCCTTCGGACAAGTACCCCAAGATGGCGGTCTCTCCCATCATGAGCGAGGCGATCCAGTGCGGGCAGTGCCACGGCATGGGCCCCAATCTGGAACTGGATCAGCCGACCCAGTGCTGCACCTCTTATGGCAGCTACCTCTGGGCCTACAAGGCCGAGGTCGGCCAGGACACCTGCCAGGAATGTCACATGAAGAAGAGCAAGCTGGGGCATAACATCCAGGGATATCGCGACACGGCGATGACCGATGCCGCGGTCGATTTCCATGCCGAGGCCTTCGGCTATCACTGGCGCGATGGCTCGCAGATCGTACCGAAGGCAGTGGTGAAGGTCGAGATGCTGAACCGCTCCGGGCACTCCATACCCGATGGCTGACCGACCCCCAACCGACTGGTTCTGTCGGTAATAGCAAAGACGAAAGACGGCAAGGAGGTGTTCAACCAGGAGAAGATCTACATGCCGGTCCCGCAGCAACTGGGCCGGGGCGACAGGATGGGGCGCGGCCCTTACGAGAAGAGCGGGCTCATCGAGGATACCGGCCTGCCCCCGGGCAAGATGGTAAAGGAGCGTTTCGACATCCTCTATCCGGTGGATGAAGTCGAGGAAAACGGCAAAACCTTGAACAAGCCGTCGGCTTACGACCTGGACATCGAGGTCAAACTCTGGTACCGCCCCTTCGGGTCGGCGAACAGCAGCCCTTTCCTGTGGCGCGAGTTCAATAAGACGGTCACTATCAGCAACAGCGGAAACTAGGGTTCATCAGCACCACCCGGTACACCTTGATTGATTGGCCGGCGTCCAGCGACGCCGGTCCTTTTTTTTCCATCAAGCTAATGAAACACTTTGGATAACGGGGCTAACTTGACTATAATGCCGATGATTCCAACGAACCGGTTACGGGCGGCATGATTTCATTAAAAATCCCGACAGATAAGCCTTGGCGAGCTGATCGCGGCTGCAGGCTGGTGTCGTTCGCGCTCGCGGCGCTGCTCACCCTTTTCGCCCTGGGCGGTTGCGCCGGGTCCGACGCCGGGACGAGCCAATGCGTCGCCTGCCACCAGAAGATTGAGAAGGTATCGGAGAGCCATCCCGACTGCGTTTCCTGCCACGGCGGGGATCCCCTGGAAAAGAACAAGAACGCCTCCCACTTGACGATGTTCGGGGCCAGGAACCCTTCAGCCCCCGAGCAGTGGGACAAGACCTGCGGCGCCTGCCACCTGTACCAGCTGGACCGGGTCAAGTCGAACCTGATGTACACCACGACCGGGATGATCAAGAACGCGCAGCTCACCTGGGAGGGGGAGGACGGGGAGCTCTACAGCAGCAGGGGGGGGGATGTCTACGACGCGTCGGGCAACCCTCGAAAGTTGAAACCTGTGGCTGAGCTCGACAACCTGTCGGGGGAGTTGTACCGGAAGTTCTGCTCCCAGTGCCATGTCGCGCGGCAGAGCGGAGACATCTACGGCGCCAGTCACGCCTCCGGGTGCGCGGCCTGCCATTTCCCCTATAACGACCGCGCCACCTACCAGGGGGAAGACCCGACGGTGCGCGGCAAGTTCCCCATGGCGGCGAGCCACGCCATGGAAAAGCTCCCGGACAACCGGGTCTGCTCGCGCTGCCACAACCGGAGCGGTCGCATCGCGCTCTCCTACGAGGGGCTCCACGACGGCAACAACTCCATGGTGCCGACCAGGAACGGGCTCCCCGGCCCGGTCATGTCGAGCGGCGCCCGCAACCTCACGCACATCGCCCCTGACATCCATTTCGCGGCGGGAATGGAGTGCATCGACTGCCATACCTCCCGCGACACCATGGGGGACGGTTACGCCTACGAGAACATGTACCTGCAGACGGAAATCAGCTGCGAGGATTGCCACGGCGGCGCGAAGCCCCCGCGCTACCGGGAGATATCCGCGGAAAACGACGAGGCGGTGAGGGAATCGAAGAGCTACCGGATGCAGATGCGCCCAGGCATGAAGATGATGCTTACCGCCAAGGGGCGCAAGTACTCGAACGTCTTTTACCGGGACGCAGAGGTGCTGGTCCTGGGGAAGCGGAGCGGCAAACTGTTCAAGAGCAAGATCATCACGGGAACGCCGGAGCATGCCGTGGCGGGACATGAGAGGATGGAATGCTACTCCTGTCATTCGCGCACCGTGGTCCAGTGCTACGGCTGTCACACCACCTATGACCGGACGAAAACGGGGATGGATTTCGTCAAGGGGATGCAAACCCCGGGGCGTTTCAGCGAGAAGGAAGATTACCGTATGCTCTATCCCTTCCCGCTGGCCCTGAACCAGCGCGGCAAGATCTCCACGGTCACCCCCGGTTGCCAGACCTTCATCTCGGTGGTCGAGCCGGACGGCACCGTTTCAAAGGACGAATATGTCGCCAAATTCAAGGGGAAGAGCCAGCTCCGCTTCGCACCGTTTTATTCCCACAACACCGGCAAGAAGGCGATAGGGTGCGGCGAGTGCCACGGCAACCCGGCCTTTCTCGGGTTCGGCCAGCACGTGGTGTCGGGAAGCGACATAGAAGGGACCCTCGTCTGCGAGAAGTCGGCGGACAAACCGCTGGACGGCTACCTCACCATGAAGGATGGCAAGGTGCGCGCCTATTCCGCCATCACCCGGGAGAACTCCCGGCCGCTGAACGGCGAGGAAGTGCGGCGCACCCTGGCGGTCAACCTCTGCATCGTCTGCCACGACAAGGCGCGTGACCCCATCTACCGAAAGGAACTAGACTATCGTGCGCTCAATGATGCTCTGCATCTTCGCCTGCTTTCTCGCCCTTAGCGCGGCAGGCGCTTCGGCCATCGCCGGGGAAAACTGCACCGACTGCCACAAGGTTGCCGTCAAGGGGGCGCATGCGTCCCTTCCCTGCCTCTCCTGCCATCTGGACGAGAGCGACACGCTGGCTGACCCGGCCTCGCTGGACACCCGCGCCGCCGGCTGCGTCGGTTGTCACGGCGGGTACCAGGCGCTGTTCGATCACGCCATGGGGACCCGGGAGCGGGAAAAACGCTTCGTGGACAGGAGCTTCGGCAAGGCGGACGGGGCCTTCTTCGGGAAGAACTGCAATTCCTGCCACATGAGCGGCTGCACCGACTGTCACGGCGGCAAGGGGCACGAGATCGCCCCGCCGCGCGACCGGGACTGCTTCACCTGCCACAAGGGGTACTTCGTCGGCACCGATTATTACGGCATGGCGCCCAGGGAAGACAGCATGCGCTACCAGCGCGGCGAGGTGGCCTACGGCGAGGCCTTCCTGAAGATGACCCCGGACGTGCACGCGGAGGCGGGTCTTGCCTGCGGCGCCTGCCACTCCATGGGGAGCCTCGCCGCGGGGAAGAAAGCCTCCAGGAGCTGCCTCGACTGCCACCAGCCGAAGCAATCGGTGCCGGAGCACCGGATCGCCGCTCACATGGAAAAGCTGGAGTGCTACGCCTGCCACTCCGCCTGGGCCGCTCAGGAGTACGGCACCTTTTACCTCCGCTTCACCGACAGCCCGTCGCAGGAGGTGTACCGGTTAAGGCGCGACAACGCCGGCGAGGACTATGTGAAAAGCGCTTACCTGCGCAAGCAGGACGCGCCGCCGCTCGGGTTGAACGCCCGCGGCAAGGTGAGCCCGATCCGGCCGCAGTTCATCGGCTACTTCACCGAAATCAGGAACGACCGCGCCCTCTGGGAGGAAAACCGGCTGATGGCCGCCGAGTGGAAGGCGTTTTTCCCGCACACCATACGCCGCGGCACCGTCATGTGCGAGGGGTGCCATGACAACCCGCGCCGCTTCATCCTGGAGGGGGAGGCGGATCGAATCTACCAGTTGCAGGCAGACGGCATGACGCTCGGCTCCTTTTGGGAGAGCCGCGGGCAGAAGGTTATTAACGGCGGCTTCTTCCCGGCATCCCGGTACCTGCGGATGAACAAGAAGACTCCGTCATACCAGAGGGCGTACTTGGAAAAATGGCAAAGCCTGATAGATCACGTCGAAGATTCCTCGGCACCTTAGTCTCGCTCCTGGCGGGGAGCTTTTTCCTCGGCAAGTTCCTGACCCCCAAGGTGAGGCAGAAGAAGACGCTGCTCTCGGTGGCCAAGGCGGAACTGCCCCAGGACGGGGCGCTCGTTTACCGCGAGGCGCGGGTGGCCGTGCTGCGGCAGGGCGACGAGGTCTACGCCTTGAACCTGATCTGCACCCACCTCGGCTGCACCGTCACCGTCACCCCGACCGGGCTGATCTGCCCCTGCCACGGCAGCACCTTCGACAGGGCGGGAAACGTGCTGCAGGGGCCGGCGGACCGGCCGCTTGAGCGCTACCGGGTCGAGTCGAGCGGCGATCACTACCAGGTACTGGTTTAGTTGCCTGCGGAGGTTTGTTTGATCAAGGATTTCGCTAAACATCTCTTTCCCCGCGTGGTGCTGAAAAGGAACCTCTCCTTTTCCTACACGCTCTGCCTCGGGGGTCTCGCCTTCACCTGTTTCCTGCTGCTGATGGCCAGCGGCCTGCTGCTCCTTTTTTACTATCAGCCCACCCCCGAGGCGGCTTTTTCCTCGATCCTCCTCCTGGAATCGTCCGTCTGGGGGGGGCGCTACCTGAGGAGCCTGCACCGGCTCTCCAGCCACTTTTTCCTGGTGCTGATCTTCCTGCACACCCTGCGGGTCGTCCTCACCGGCGCCTACCGGAAGCCGCGCGAGCTGAACTGGCTGGTCGGCTGCGCTCTCCTGCTGCTCGCCATCTTCGAGGGGTACACCGGCTACCTGCTCCCGATGGACCAGCTGGCCCTCTGGGCGACCCAGACCGGCATGGAGCTGGTGAACATCATGCCTTTGGGCGACATGCTCCGCTTCATCCTGGTGCCGGACGGGGTGGGGCAGCCGATGTCCCTGCTCCGCTTTTACGTGCTGCACATCCTGGTAGTTCCCGGCGCCATGCTGCTCCTTTGCTTTTTGCATTTCTACCGGGTCAGAAAAAACAAGGGGGTGCTGCCATACCTATGATGCGAGGCTACGTCAAGAGTGCTCCCTATTTCTTCCGTCTGATCAAGATCTCCATGGCCATCTTGATCTGCTCCCTCCTCATCCTGGCGGCGCTGATCCCCGCGCCGCTTCAGGAACAGGCGAACATCGCCAGGGTTCCCAATCCGGTCAGATCCGCCTGGTTCCTGCTCTGGATTCAGGAGCTGGTCAGCTATTCCAAGTATCTGGTCTATCCGGTGCTGGCCTTTGGGGGGGCTTTCCTGCTGCTCCCCTGGCTCCCGGGAGCAGCTCCTTCCCGGCAGGCCGCCTGGCTGGCAAGGGAGCGGCTGCCGGTCAGCACCGCGTCGCTTCTCGCCTTCTTCGTCATTGTCGGCCTGACCGTGGTGGCCATGTTCTTCAGAGGTGAAAATTGGCAATTAGTCGCCCCTTTCTGACGGCGCTCGCCGTCTGGCTACTTCTTCCCGGCGCCGATGCCCTGGCCGCCAAGGTCCTCTGCCTTGGCTGCCACAGTCCTCATTATCAGGCCATGGGGAGCTGCGTCGGTTGCCATAGGGGGGACCCGCGCTCCGACCGGATTCGCATCGCCCATCACGGCCTGATATCCGCCAGGTTCTCCTGGTACAGTATCCCCGGTTCATTGCCGGTGCAGCGGGGCGACAAGCTGCTGGAGAATTTCGCCTGCCGGCGTTGCCATACCACGGCCGGCAAGGGGAACAAGCTTGCCAGCGACCTGGACCGGCTGCCGGCCGGTACAACGCCGCAAGAGATGTTCGCTGCGATCGAGTCGCCGGCGCTGTTGATGCCGGAATTCCGGCTGGAGGAGGGGGAAATCACCGATCTGGTGAACGCCATCCTGGCAGGGGCGAAGCCGTCGGGGCAAAAGGGGAAGGAGACTCCGCAGGTGGTGCATTTCGAGGCGGCCAAAGGCGGCGTGGAGAATATCTTCGAGAAGAAGTGCGGTGCCTGTCACAAGGTTTTGACCAAGGCACTGGGGGCGCTCGGCAAGGGTAACATCGGACCTAACCTGTCGGGGTTGTTGACCGACTTCTATCCTGCAACATCCGGGGAGAAAAGCAGGTGGACCGCTGATTCACTGGAGAAGTGGCTGAAGAACCCCAGAAAAGACCGACCCGTTACCCGGATGCGGCCGGTCCCTTTGGAAAAAGGCGAGTTGCAGGACCTGCTGAATGTTTTCACTGCCATCCCCTGAACCGGCGGATTCTCCACCCTGCCCCATTTGAATTCTTCCCCCGCTAGTCCTAGGGACTGTTTCCCCTTTTAATTCCCCTTCGGCGTAGTTGCTGCGGATCCCTTGTTGACCCCGGTCTTGGTAGAGGCGGGCAGCCGGTTACGGGGTGCTCTTCCTTCTGGCGCCGACCGCGATCAGCACGGAAAGCGTGAGTGCGCCCGCCAACAGCCCGGCGGAGACGAGCGGGTTGTTGAGCAGGCTGGGATCGATGAGGAGCACCAGTCCCAGGCAAAGCATCATCATCCCGGAGACGAGTTTCAAGACGCGCCCCTGCCACTCGGTCAGCTTTCTCGCCCCCAGGGTCACGGTGAAGATAGCGACGATAAGCGCAAGCGGGATGATATAGACGCCGCAGTAGAAGGCGAGGTAGCCATAGTACTGCGGCGTCGGGAGCTCGCGCAGGGTGAGTATCCTGGTGAAGATCATGGGGAAGCCGGCGGTGCAGAGCAGTTCGTAGCTGTTGGCGGCCAGGGCCAGTACGGTCGTGCCGGCGACCATGGAGATGAGCGAGTCCGCCCTGAGGAGCGCCCTCATGCGCGCGAACAGCTTCGGCTTATGCTGCTCCGGGATGCTCAGGGAGATCCCCTGCCGGAAAAAGAAGAAATCCTTGATGTTGACGATGGCTACCAGGAGCGCGATGGCCCCGGCGGCAACGGTGATGGCCGGGAGCGTGCCGGTGAGCAGGAACAGGTTCAGCCAGGCGGCCATGAAGAGGAAGTAGACCAGCCCGGAAAAAAAGATGAACAACCCGCCGATCAGCAGCATGCGGGGGCGCGAGTGGGCGTGGACCAGGAGGCTCAGCAGGAAGAAAAGCACGAAAAAGGCGCAGGGGTTGAAGCTGTCCAGGGTGGCGATCAGGACGGTGAAGACCGGCAGCGAGAGGGTGGAGGCATCGACCGCACCTAACAGCGGTATCAGCAAGGGTGCGGCGCTGGCAGGGGGGGGCTCTTGTTTCGAGGTTTCGGCGGGTTCCAGGGCGGCTTGCACCGCGCTCTCCACCTCGCCGGCGATCTGGGGGGAAAATCCGCTGAACATCTGCTCGCCGATGATGAAGACCGGCACGCCGGTCGCCTCCCTGTTGCGGGCCTTGGCCATTTCCATCAGGCGCGGGATGTTCTCACGATGTTCCAGCACTTCCCACGACTCCACCAGCAGCGAGGGATATCTCCGCTTCAGATCGTCAAGAAACGGCTTGGCGCTGGTGCAGTGCGTGCATCCCACTCCCCAGAAATAGTAAAGAGTGGCTCCGGGCGCTTCGTTCGCTCCGCGGGCATCTCCGGCGCCGGCTACCAGGAGCAGCAAGATGATCCCGGCGCCGAGCGCCATGCCGGGCAGGCGCCGGAGCCAGCCGGAAGGCGGACCGGCTCCGGCACGTGTACCGTGGGGGCCGCCGCCGCAGTCTGGAAGCGCGAGGCGGGGAGTTGCACCCGGGAAGGTTGTTTGGATGGGCCTTGGCATGCAGGAAAGGATACTATTTATCTTTCCGATGCCCAGAAAATTTAATCAGACCAGTTGCCTCGCCTTCAGTTCGGCCTTGAGCCATGCGTACACGACCGGAGCGGCTACCAGCCCCGCTACCCCGAAAACCGCCTCCATGACAAGCATCGCGCAGAGCAGCTCCCATACGCTCGCCTTCACCTCTCCCCCGACGATGCGGGCATTGGCGAAATACTCCAGCTTGTGGATCAGGACCAGGAAGGTCAGGGAGGCGACGCCCACAGCGGGCGATACGCCAAGGCTGATCAGGACGATGGTGAAATTGGAGATCAGGTTGCCGACCACCGGCAGCAGTCCGGCCACGAAGGTGAGCAGGATCAAGAGCGTCACCATCGGCAGATATATCCCGCAAAGAGGCAGAATGACCACCAGGTAGAGCGCGGTCAGAAGGGTGTTCAGCGCCGAAATCTTGACCTGGGCGAAGACCACCTTGTCGAAAGCGTCGGAAAGGGTGAGCAGCCTCTCGTGCAGGCTTGCCGCAAGAGGCGGAAAACCGTCCTCCTTGTTGAAACGGTGCAAGACGGCCATGCCGCCAACCACCATGCCAAGTATCAGGTGGGCGAAGGTCTTGACGCCGGAGATGCCGACGGAGGAGATGTTTTTGCTGTGCTCCCGCAGCATGCTGGCCATCTGTTCCTGCAGTTCCTCCACGGTGTCGGGCAGCGATTCGGTAAGGTCCGAAGGGAGACTCCGCTTCAGGTTCTCCAGGGTTTCGGCGGCTGCGGTAAGCAGGTTGCCCATGCCGTAATGGCCGCGCAGGAAGGACCAGAGCCCAAGGCAGACGCTGGAGACAAGAAAGGTGACGATCAGGATGATGCCCGCCAGCGCCACCTTATGGGTCAACCCCCCCCAGCGGACCGGCAATCTGCCTGCCAGTTTGGCGGTCAGCGCATACACGGCCAATCCGGCAAACACAGCCGGCAGCAGGTGAAAATGCAGCACTACCGGAACCGATAGGGCTGCCAGCAGGTAACTGGTTTGCGTCGAGTTGGGGATGTATCTGCTCTCCATGGTGGCAACTCCCGGTGAATGGCGCTCAGGTGCTGTTAAATGGAACGCATTCTCGCACATATCAGAGGAATTTGCACCACTTGCAAAAGGGATGGCCGTATTTATCGCCGCAAAAAAAAACGGGCGCCTGCGTTGTTTAGCAAGTGCCCGTTCTCTGGTTTCCTCGACAGTTCACTAGATTAGCTGCCGTGCCGCCGCCAGCACGGCCTCATAGTCAGGCTCGTGCGTTACTTCGGGCACATGCTGTATGTAACGGATGATGTTGTCGCGATCGACAACGAAGATGGAGCGGGATAGGAGTTTGAGCTCATCGATCAGGACGCCGTAAGCCAGGGCAAAGGAGCGGTCGCGGTAGTCGGAGAGCGTCGTTACTTTGTCTATCCCGGCTGCGCCGCACCACCTCTTCTGGGCGAAGGGGAGGTCCGCGCTTATGGTCAGCAAGACGATGTCCCCCGGCAGTCCTGCAGCTTCCTGGTTGAAGCGCCGCGTCTCGGTGTCGCAGACCGGCGTATCGAGTGAAGGGACGGCGCTGATAATCTTGATCTTCCCCTCGTAGTTTGCCAGTGCCACGGCGCCAAGAGAGTTATCCACCACCTGGAAATCAGGAGCGGCATCTCCCACCTTAAGTTCCGGTCCGACAAGCGTCACCGGATTCCCCTTGAATGTAACTTTAGACATAGTCCCTCCTTCATGAAATTTTAGATCGGGAAACAGTAGTTCATTTTCAAGAGAATGCAAGCAACCATTGACACAGGAAAAACTCAAGCTCGTTTTTTGATGCAGCGGGAGAATCTTTAAACAGTGGGCCGGTTCAGGGGGGTTAGTTTCCAATCATGGGCGATTCTGCCTTTACTGGCAGTGATCGCGCATATGCCTTTGAATGACTTGTCGTTTCAACCGCGGTGGCGAAACCGGCTCGGCCTCTGGTATAATGTGCGAGATCTAATTTTGCGGCGGCGGGGAGGTCCCGTTTGCAACCGACGTTTTAGGGGGGATGTAATGGAAACCAGCCGTTTAGGATCAGAAGCGGTATCCGCCGGGAAGGTCGAAGCAGGCCGGGATTCGCAAAGGTCGGAAGTTTTTTCCCAGATCATTAACGGCTATCGAAGGGAGCAGGAAAATCATTTGCCCCACCAGAACGCGAGAATCGGGGACATCCTCATTTCGGAGGGACTCGTGACGCGGGAGCAGGTGGAGGATGCGCTGGTAACCGGGGAAAAGAAGAAGGTCGGCGCCATTCTCATTGAACGGGGTCTGATCACCGAGGAGCAACTGCTTGCCGCCCTTGCCGATAAATTCTGCATCCGCTTCAGCGATCTAAAGGACATCACTCCAAGTCCCGAGGCTTTAACCTCGCTGTCGAAGAGCCTGGTGAATCAAATGAAGGTGCTGCCGCTGGAACTCCACGGCAAAAAGTTGATCGTGGCTACCTCTGAACCGACCGATGCCACCATTGTCGATTGCCTGCGCTTCATCACCAACTACAACATCGAAACGGTTATTGCCGGATCCCGCCAGATTTCATCAGCCATTGACAGGTTCTACAACCAGGGGGAGAACCTGGATACTTTTATCAGCGAGATGAAGGATGAACAGCCGATCGTTGTGGAGCAGACGGAAGAGGCGGTTTACGTTGAGCCCGATTCCAAGATTATCTCGCTGGTGAACAAGATTCTCATAGAGGCTTATGACAGCAGGGTCTCCGACATTCACTTCGAGCCGCAACTCGACAAGGGCCCCCTGGCGGTGCGATACAGGGTGGACGGTGACTGCGTGCTCTCCCACGAGATTCCTGCCGCGCACAAGAACGCGGTGGTGGCCAGGCTGAAGATCATGGCGAAACTGGACATCGCCGAGCGCAGGAGACCCCAAAGCGGAAAGATCATCCTGCTGCAAGGGGAAAGAAAACTCGAGTACCGCCTGGAAACGACCCCCACGGTGGAGGGGCACGAGGATGCGGTCCTGCGACTTCTCACCTCGGCCCAGCCGCTCACCCTTTCCGACATGGGGTTTTCCGAGGGAAACCTGCAAAAGTTCGAGAGAATGCTGACAAACCCCTACGGGATCATACTCTGCGTAGGTCCGACCGGATCGGGGAAAACCACCACCTTGCACTCGGCGCTGGCCGTTATCAACTTGCCGGAAAGAAAGATATGGACGGTCGAGGATCCGGTGGAAATCGTCCAGAAAGGGTTGCGGCAAGTGCAGATTAACCAGAAAATCGGCTTCGGGTTCAACGAGGCGCTGCGCTCTTTCCTGCGCGCGGACCCGGACGTCATCATGATCGGCGAGATGCGGGACGTGGAGACCTCCAAGGCGGCGATCGCCGCATCCTTGACCGGCCATCTTGTTTTCAGCACGCTGCACACAAACAGCGCCCCGGAAACGGTGGGGCGGCTCCTGGAGATGGGATTGGACTCCTACAATTTCGCCGACGCCCTCTTGGGGATTATGGCCCAGCGCCTGGCCCGCAAGCTTTGCGATCAGTGCAAGGCGCCTTATCACCCGTCCCGGGAGGAGTATGAAGAAATTGTGGTTCATTACGGCGAGAAATGGTTCAAGGAGCACCGGTTGCCGGAGCATGGCGGCACTCTCCGACTCATGAGGAAGACGGGGTGCGCAAAGTGCGGCGGTACCGGATACCGGGGACGCGTTGCATTGCACGAGCTTCTGGCCGGCACCCCCGCCGTCAAGAGAGCGATCAAAAAGAACACCTCGGTGGAAGATCTGAGAGATCTGGCGTTGCAGGAAGGTTTGAGAACTTTGAAAATGGACGGCATTCAGAAGGTATTCTCGGGGATAACCGATCTTCAACAGATACTGAAGGTCTGCATTCTCTAAACTGCGCCGCTGCGGGGGGCTTTCCCCGATCGCGAGGTGTCGGATGGGAAACGCTGGAAGGTACGCATATATACCCCTTTTCTTCCCGGTGTCACTGCTGTTTTTGATGCTGCCGCGGCCATTGCACGCCGATCCCGGCAACGACTACTGCATAACCCCCCCCTTCGTCAGCGGCGGGATAAAGCCAAACCTCCTGCTGATGATCGACAACTCCGCCGGCATGTACGACCTGCAATACCAGGATTCCGTCAATACCTATTGCGCCAATGCCGCTACGACCGCGTGCACCGCGGGCACGACCTGCCCGGGCGCCGCCACCTGCAATGCAAGCGGGACGAGCGCGACCATAAGCTCGTTCGCGCCGAAACCTTGTACCTCGGACGCCGCCTGTACGGCTGCCCGGAGTAGATGCACCTCGGGGTTTTGCAGCAATTGCAACACCACAAACGGCAACGGGGATTGCGTTACCTCGGTCACGACCACGTTCACGGCGACCTCGTGCACGACCGATGCGCAGTGCCGGCCGCCCGAGGCAAACGGAGTGGCAGGCGATACCTGCAACAACAGATGCGACTTAAAACCTCTCTGCTACGACACGACGTATGACGATTCGACCACCTACTACGGTTATTTCGATTCGACCTCCTCCGACGCGTACGCCTACGATTTCGCCGCCGAACGATTCACCGGCGGCGCGGTCATGCCCGCCGCGACCGATTGCACCTATGCGGCGGGGTCGCCCCCGTACCTGTGCGTCAAGACATCGGGGGCGGGTACCTCCGAGGCGGTCGAAACAGACAGCGGCGGGTTCACGGCGAGCGGAAATTTCCTGAACTGGCTCACCATGTCCAAGTTCGATATCCAAAAGCAGGTACTTACCGGCGGCAAGTTCGATACCGCCAGCGATGTCCTGGTCGCCGAGTCTCGCGGCTGCTCGGGCCGGAAATTCCTGAAGTCGGTACCTGGAGTGGACCTGACCTTTGCGATCAGGGGAGGGACCCCGGGCGGGCTCAGCCTGACCCAGAGCCAGGCGACCGAGTTCGGCCAGACTTACATCGAACTGCATGCCGGGACCTACAATGCGGCCGACTGCATCGCGGCCATGAACGACTGGCTCAACATCGATACCGTCAAGCTCGGCCCGTTTCAGAACCACACCAAGGCCTGCGTGGGGGCGGGGAACGGCGTACTAAACGCCGTCAGCATGTGGAACCATATCCTGCACAACTGTTACCAGGGGATGACCAGCGGGGCCCAGGGGTACAGCACCAACCTGCTCTCTCTGGAGGAGGAGTGCCGGTCCATCTACGCAACCCTCGCCCCATCGGAGATCGTCGATACCAATTCGGGGGCCGCCATCTGTTCCAGCGCCCTGACCTATCTCGACGAGGACGGCGTGGCGGAGACCGGCTACCTCGGTGCCTGCTACGACCCGGAGACCGGAGCATTCGCTTCCCCCTGCGATGTGACGCAAATGGCCAACTACTGTTTCGTGAACGTCGACACCAATCCGGTGGTGGACCCCCCGAATACCACCATGACAACCGACCGGCAGAGCGCTACCGGTTTCATCCTGGAGCAGGGGTTGATGAATACCGTGCTGGTGACAAGACTCGCGGTGCGGGTGGCTGCGTCGGCGCCCACCGGGTTGATCGACAAGTACCAGAACCAGATCCGTTTCGGCGCCATGACCTTCCAGAACAACGGCTCGGGGAGCGAGTGCGGCTCCGGCTCCTCCATCCCCTGCTACAAGGCCTGCTCGCTGACCTCGACAAGGTTCTGTTATCTCGATTCGGACTGCCCCGTGACCGGGGGCGTTCAGGAAACCTGCGACAGCCTCGCCAGGACCGACGGCGGCAAGATCCTCGCCTATATCGGCGCGGGCCACTGCTCGATCGAGACAACGACCCCCTGCGATGTCGATGCGGACTGCGCTTCCGGCCAGTACTGCGTTGAATCGATCGGGAATCACGGCACCGGGCTGATTCATGCGATAGACGGCATTCCCGCCACCTCCTGGACCCCGTTTGCCGAGACGTTTCTCAACGCCATGGGATACTTTGCCAGGACCAACGCGTACTCCGCCTCGCCTCCCGCCAGCAGGAGCGACGCCGGATTCGTCAGCTTGCCCCTGCCCAATACCGCTCAAAGTTGGCAGGACGGCAAGAACCCCTCCCAGTTCAGGTGCCAGGGCAACAACATCCTGCTGATAACGGACGGCATGTCGACCGCCGACCAGAACAGCGCATCCGAGGGGCTCGCCTCGCTTTATGCCTCGCTGGTCCCAAACGCCGTCGGTGGAACCGCAACCTACGGGATCAGCGGATTCGACAGCGCCAACAACTGCCCGGGGTACTCCGGGAGCAGGAGCGTAAGCGACCTGGCGTGGGTCGCTAAAAACCGCAACATCAAGACCCTGGCAACAACCGGTACGGCGAGCAGCGACCTTCCTCAACAGGCGAGCGAGTCGATCTCCACCTTCGTCTTGTACTCCGGCCCCTCGACCACAGGCCTGCCCGGGCTTTGCGACCCGCATACGCTCATGGCGAACACCGCAGCGAACGGCGGAACCGCGCTTTATACCGCGAGCGATCCCGCAGCACTGCTGACGCAGCTGGCCGAGGCCCTTTCCAACGTCGCCGCGCAGACCTCGTCCGGTACCGCGGCTTCCATCCTCAGCAACAGCGAAGGAAGCGGCGCCAACGTCGTGCAGGCGGTCTTCTATCCGAAGAGGTATTTCGAAGGCAATACCTCCGCCAGCTGGCTGGGCGAAATGCAGAACCTTTGGTATTACGTGGATCCGGTCATAAGCAACAGCTCCACCAGGGAAGACACCGACGGCGATCGTACCCTTCATCTGAAAAACGACCACCTGGTCAGCTTCCGCTTCGACGGCAACACGAACACCACCTGGGCCTATGTCTCGACGGACGCGGACGGCGACGGACTGGGCGATACCGCCGAGACCCGAAAGAATGCCGACCAGGTCAACAGCATCTGGCGCGTGGGGAAACTGCTCTGGGCGCGCGATCTTACCGCGTCGCCGCGCGCCATCTACACACCCTTGCTGCCGGGAGGAACCCAGGCAGGGAGTACCGGCTTGATGCCGTTTAGCTATGGAGCCATCGGCAGCACACCCTTTCCCGACAACAGCTTGGTACTGCAGCCCTACCTGCAGGTATCCGAAAATACGAACGCCATAAAACTGATGCAGTACGTGCACGGCTTCGATTTCCCCGGCGACCACCTGATGCGAAGCCGCACCGTGCAGATCGACTCCGTCGCCCGCGTCTGGAAGCTGGGCGACATCATCTCTTCCACGCCGCGCATCCAGTCGAGTTGGAGGTTGAACGAATACGGCCGGGCGACTCCCCGCGGCTATGGCGATGCTTCCTACAACTCGTTTATCGGATCCGTTGACTATTCAAGGCGCGGCATGGCGTATGTCGGGGCCAACGACGGCATGATGCATGCCTTCAAACTCGGCCTGCTCGATTCCACCACGACCGGTTTTACCAAGGGGCGGCTGAGCGGAACCGGCCTGGGGGAGGAGTTGTGGGCCTACATACCGAAGCACGCCCTGCCGTACCTCAAGTATTACAGTGACCCCGCTTACAGCCATCTCTACTACGTCGACGGCCCCACGGTCATTCTCGACGCCAGCATCGGCAATTACGCGGGCAGCGGAGGTTGTACCGCGGCTGAATACCACGCCTGCGACAAGCAGAACTCCGTGGTGGACTCCGAAAAACGCATCGACCCGACGAAAAACAGCTGGATGACCGTGCTGATAGGGAGCATGGGGTTGGGAGGCGCATCATCCGCCAACTGCACCACTGGGAGCGACTGCGTCCGTACGCCGCTCACGGACCCCGCCGACCCCACTCACACCAAGGGGCTCGGCTACTCGTCGTACTTCGCTCTGAACGTGACCGATCCCGGCCGCCCGGCGCTGCTTTGGGAGTTCAACGACCCGGCGCTCGGCTATGCAGGCACCGGCCCTGCCATAATCAGAGTGGGAGCACCCGGGCGAAACGGCAAATGGTTCGCCGTCTTCGGTTCAGGCCCGACCGGCCCGATAGACACCACCTCACACCAGTTCCTGGGACGTTCCAACCAGACCCTCAAGTTCTTCGTGGTCGACCTGCGCTCGGGGCAACTGGTGAAGGTCATCGACACCGGCATCAGCGAAGCCTTCTCCGGCTCCATGGTGGGAGGGTCGATAGACGCGGACCGCTGGAACCCGGCGAGCCCGGGAAACTATCAGGACGAGGCGATCTATGTCGGATACACCAGGAAGTCGGAAAGCACCGGGGCCTGGACCGACGGAGGCGTTCTGAGGATCGTCACCAACGAGAGCCTCGATCCCGCCGACGCACTGCGGCCCTGGACCTGGAGCAAGGTAATCGACGGGGTGGGGCCTGTCACCAGCGCGATTTCCAGGATTCAGGACAAGAAGTACAAGCATCTCTGGCTCTATTTCGGCACCGGCAGGTACTACAACCGCTCGGGGGTGAGCATCGACGACTACGGTAGCCAACGCGCCATTTACGGCATAAAGGAGCCGTGTTACAACACCACCGCCAAACCGGGAAACAGCTTGGACTCAAGCTGCACCGCCTCGGTCACGTCAGGAATCACGGACCAGTCAGACACATTGACCGAGGCCTCCGATATCGGGAGGGGCGGTTGGAAGATCAACCTGGGCTCCTCGACCGCCGGCTACGGCGCGGAGCGGGTGGTCAGCGACGCGGTGGCCCTTAGCAACGGCGCCGTCTTCATCACCTCGTTCGTGCCTACGTCGGATGCCTGCGGTTTCGGCGGAAATACCTACCTCTGGGCCCTCGATTACAGGAGCGGAAGCCGTCCCCAGGAAGCGGCGCTGTCGGGCAAAGCCCTGCTCCAGCTCTCCACCGGCGAGTTCAATTCCCTCGATCTTTACGCGGCCTTTGCGGGAGGCTCCGCCCGTAATGGGCGGCGCACCGGCCTGCCGATGACAGGCAAGCCGCCAGGCGAGGGGTTCCCGGTCGTGAGCAGGAGCGGGAACAAGCCGGTGAAGCGTATCGTGCACATAAGGGAGAAGTGACCGGCGCAAATAGGCAAAGACATGGAACGGGGGAATCAGCAGGACGGAGGCGGCAGGGAGCGGGGGAGGGGGAAGCAGGCAGGGGCAGAGCATTTCGGATGGTGTACCCGCGTTAGCAAAACCGGCACTTGCAATCATTTTGCAAGTGCCGGTTCGCTTTCCGGCAACAGTGGAAATTCACAGTTATTGATTCGTGGGGATGCAAGAGAGGAGAAAATAGAGGCGCTATTATGCCCTGTCTGCGAAGTGCCTCTGATACAGCAGCGGCAATCTCCTCGTGGGTTGCGCATGTTCGCAGGGGCGTCCCCCTGTCACCTAAAACCGCTTCAAATCCATTGTCTGTGAGGAAGACTCCCATTTGCAGGAACTCGTCAGGTACATCCACTTGAATCCCCTTTGAGCAGGCATCGTACCTTCGCTGCCCAAATTGGACACCTATAAATGGACCGGCCATGCCGGCCTTATGGGCACTCCCCTTCCTGGTCAGGTCATCGACGATATCCTTCTGCTGTTTGATGAAACCCCGAGAAAGGCCAGGGAGAAATACCGCTCCTTTGTGGCCGATGGCGTCGAATTAGGCAAAAGAGACGAACTGGTCGGCGGCGGATTGAAACGGCATCTGAAACTCACCGGGGCCAGCGGCTTTGAAGCCTTCGACGAACTAGGCCTCGGCAGCGGAGAATTTGCTGAACTCGTGTGGCATGAAATGTAATCCTGTCCAGACAGCAGAACCCGCATTGCCACCTCCTCTTGATGCAATCATCGAACGAGCAGTGATTGTATTCGGCATCGAGGCAACAGCTCTTCCCGGCGGGAGCAAACAAAAGAGCATCTCAGATGCAAGAGCTATTATATGCTTTATCGCCGTTCGAAAGTTCGACTATCACGGGACTGAGCTGGCTAAAAGACTCCGCCTTTCGAGGCCGGCGTCGCTAAGGCCATAAAACGAGGGGACGATCGCAATCCCGCCTGGTCTACTTGATGAGTGGCCAGAGATTTCTCCATCCACCTTGTGAGATGCTTGGCAACAACAACCCCTGACACGATGATGGAATAAGAGACTGCAACCTTGTACATGCTCCAATGCTTTTCCAATTTTGAAAGAACATTTACAGTGTTTTTCGAACATCTTGGGTGACAGGATGACCGATTAAATCCCTCTTCCGCCATCGAATCCCCAGCAAGTGAACGAAGTGAACAGCGTCCCCCTCGCCCCATCTCATGAGGGTGGCAACTTTGGTGCGATTGCGAGCGGGGGCCATCGGGGAGGAGTGCTGATGTGGACCATTTGGTTTCTGCCCCTCCACAAGCAACAGCCAGCAATCTGAAAATGCACATCCTGTTCGTATTGGATTGGCCATTTGCCGCTGCTTCTAGCTTCTGACGGAATTCGTTTCTGTAAGAGCGTTGGAAAAGAAGTGTAAGCGAGTGGCCTTGGGATGCGGCGGGGGAAGAGTACTGGCGTAGTAGTTGGAATATTCTTCAAGGAAGTGTCTCTCGACGTATGGCTGTTCCACCAACATGGACCTAGCCTTGGCGTCTTTATGGCTCAAGTAGGATGCAATAAAGCGCACCTGGGGTGCAGGCGCGCTTCCTGGTGCAGCATTAGATGCGGTGAGAGCTTCCTTTTCGAAACTCTCTTTAGTAGGGATCAGCTCACGAAAGGGAAAAAATCGTACGCTAAGCCAACAGGCCCATCCAAAAAGAGGGCGGGCCTGTTGGTGGCGGTTACTGGTTTGAATATCAACTTCTAAAATATAGTTGAGATTCGGTAGGGGCTAGTAACTCAGATCACTGTCCAGGACGATTCGTGCCAGACCATGGCGCCTATCGTAGTGTCCTTTTCCCCTTCTTGTGAAGCTTCCTTGATATCGTCAAACTTCTGCTTCTTACTGCATTATTTCCAGGCTTTCGATACGATCCTTCAATTCTCTAATTGTCTCATTTTGTATCTGACAAATAAATTGAGATATTAACATTTCTATTTTTGGGTTTAAATCGAATATGAATACATATTTTTTTGAGTTATCAGTGTCAAGTACCTTCAACAGCCGGCATGGTACTTTTTGTTTGGTACCTGCTAAATAAAGACCTACGGTCCCTTGTACTCCAATTTCAGCGTCAGCTTGATCAGTTGTCAGGATTGACAACCCACCAATCGAAATATCATAGAGAAATCCGCGTACCGAAAATTCATCGCACTCAAACCCTACGTCTAAAATATTTTTTGGTTTTACTCTCAGGTGCTCTCTTCGCATTGAACGGATGAGAACATATGAAAAATTGGATATAAAAACCTTGTTTTTGCCAAGATCAACCCTCTGTACTTTTGCAAACACGCTGTGCTGCAGGCTGTCACTCTTCAAAAAAGTTATTTTTTGATCCAGCATGGCAATGAGCTGGGTCTTGTGCGTAGTCATTTCAACCACACCTCTATCTACGCTGTCGATTGTCGCAGCAAAACAAATAGGAATTTCGTTAAAATAATTCAGCAACAGGATATCGTTTGCCTGAGAGTCACCCTCCCTCAATGAAAACCATTCAAGTATTTCTGCAACATCTTTCTGGTCAGTTCCAGAACTGTAAAGTTGATAGTATCTGGGCTCTTGCATAGAGTAACCTCTCTTTCGCCTATGACGTGCCTGTACTGTAATTAATATTGACCCGAGGCCCTGCAAACCGAAGGAGGGAGCTACCGGGTTAAAACGCTGCCGCTGGATACTATGTAAGGCCCCCCTTGGGCATACGCCTTTTTGACGTATGCTGGACCTTGCGAGAACCCATTCTCCAAAGGAGGCCTTACGATGAGATTTTACACAAAAGCACACAAACACTATTGCCGAATTGATCTCCATGCCAGAAAAATGTTACCTCTGCATTCTCGACGCATCTGGCAACGTGCTCTTGCACCGCAACATTGCCGCTTCACCAGAGAGCTTTCTCAAAGCGGTAGCCCCCTTTCGGGAAGGGCTGGTGGTAGGCGTGGAATGCATGTTCGCCTGGTACTGGCTTTTCGATCTCTGTGACAAAGAAGGAATCGACTTCGTTCTCGGCCACGCCCTCTTTATGAAAGCTATCCATGGCGGTAAGGCCAAGAACGACAAGATTGATTCTCAAAAGATAGCCGTCCTTCTGCGCGGCGGATCGTTTCCAGTAGCGTATGCCTATCCTCCGAAAATGCGGGCCACGCGTGACCTCCTAGGCGCAGGAATCACCTGGTGCAGCAGAGAGCTGCACTCTTGGCCCATATACACAACACTGCGATCCAGTACAACCTGCCGGAGATCGGCATCGAACTTTCCTGCGAGAGTAACCGGAAGGACGCTGATAAGCACTTTCCCGATCTGCAGGTACGAAAGCTTGTCCAAGTCGATCTTGCCATGATCGATGCCTATGACGACGTATTGTAAGCTTTGGAATGGGACATCGAGAAGACGGCGCGGCATCACGACTGGCACACCCTGATGCTGCTTCGCTCTATCCATGGCGTCGGGCACATTCTGGGCCTCGTGATGCTTTACGAAATCCACACGAGATGGTCCAGGATTTCGCCTCATATTGCCGGCTCGTGAAGTGCAGTCACGAGTCAACCGGGCAAGAAGAAGGGAACCGGCGGCGCAAAGATCGGCAACGCGCATCTGAAGTGGGCATTCTCAGAAGCGGCAGCACTTTTCGTCCGTCACAATCCTTCGGCCAAAAAAATGGTGGATGGCTCGTCAAAGTGCACGGCAAGGGAAAGGCTCTCTCCATCCTTGCCCACAAACTGGGACGGGCAATCTACTACATGCTGAAGAACAACGTGCCGTTCAACCTGGAGAAGTTTCTGGCAACGGCATAAAGCTGGAGGGGACGGGAGCAGCTTGGGTCTAACCTAGAGCCATCCACAAGGGAGAGCACGATCACGACCGTGAAAGAGATCAATGCGATTTACAACGCCCACTCGGTCTATGTGCCTCTAGCCCCGGATTCTGTCCGTTTGATTAGAGCCCCGTCCCGCTCCTCACATACATGAATCGACTTTTGCGGTATCAGTGTGTTCTGCCCCTCGCCAGAGCCCGGTACTAACTGCGACTATCCGTCAGGATAGATCCTGACTTTTGAGTGGGACGGAATGAGGGCACGGAATAGTTCCAGGTTGCGCAACCGCTGCACATGCTTGATCCGCAGCGGTGCGAACCTCGATAAGTGTTTGGTGCAGGACCTTCCTCCACGGAAGGGACTTGACCCAGTCTTTAGAAATTGAAGTCGGAACAGGGACTCCGCTCAGTAGATTCATTTTAAAAGCGATTCAAAGTCGCCACGGCTCTTTATTGCCTATTGACAGACAGGGGTCTTATAAGTGGTTTGTGAGTTTAGACACAACCACGTCTACTGGTTCTTTTACAGTTGCGGACATGTTGACAGTCTTAATGTGCGTTACAACCCTTCCGTCCCCCTCAGTATACGACTCAACTGTTGTTACTTGGTCGGGGTTAACGTAAATGCTTGTGTCGCCGTCTGTAAAAAACACTACGAGTCTCACCGTGGGCCCCCTTAGTTCCGACAGGCTAATTCAGTACTCCGATTCCCGCTGAATCGCTGGCGCTTCATTGGCGTAGCAACATTAAATAAAATACTGCTAAATTGTGCAAAGGTCAAACCGGTTGTGAGCGGTTTCGTGAACGCGTAGCAAACGCGGCGCTTTATAGATGCTGATGGCGCTCGGCCCCACAGCTTCTTCGTGGTTCCGAGCGCCGGTTTTCGGGATGGTTTTTGGGTGGTTCAGGCTTCGATCTGATCCTTCATGTGACAGGGGGACGCCCCTGCGAACATGCGTAACTATGGCTACCTAGGGTTGCCAATGAAAAAATATGTGGAAAAGGGTAAGCGCCATTAGGCGCCGGTGCTGTTATTTCAAGGGATTAGCAGGGATACGCAAGTTCGCAGGGGCGTCCCCCTGATATCCCAAAATCACTGTCTCCCAGGATGCGCTCGTCGCTCTTGAGAAAAATACCAGCCTCCCTTGCAGAAGTGAGCTCGCGCCACCCTCCCGCGCTCCTCACCAAACCTCCTCCGGTCAGATCATCTCGTTTCCCTTGGGCAATCCCATCTGCCACGAAATCTTCATAAGCCTTGAGGCTCTCTTTCCCGCTCTTGCCAAATC
>Ga0209317_1000157_pt1 | contig 92104 bp, 64 predicted proteins | sample RifGroB2_FD_183994 | JGI IMG/M metagenome (GOLD analysis project Ga0209317, IMG submission 183994) | Soil microbial communities from Rifle, Colorado, USA - Groundwater B2 (SPAdes) (version 2) | ecosystem: Environmental > Terrestrial > Soil > Unclassified | place: Rifle, Colorado | collected... | reverse complement strand
GAAGTGGACCCGGCCTATTATGAACTGGAAGGCTGCCATGAATCGCTTCTCTATCCTTTTTGAAGGACGAGTGCCGAACCAATAAAATCAGTACCCTGTGACTTTACACAAAACGCTTTACAGGCCCGTGGTATTGCCAGTAGAGGTTTCCGCCTACTTGGTCTGCGGCTTCTGATCCAACAGATCGATGACCTCCTCGGTCAGATTCCTGGGCTCCACTGTCTGTGCCATGAAAAGGACGGCCTTTTGCTCAAGGATCGCAGTATAACCGTGCGACGTGGCATAGGAGGCCGATGCCTTCTTGATCTCCTTGTAGAGATCCTCGGTAAGCTTCTCCTGCACCTCCTGCATTTCCCGATCGCTTGACTTCAACAGTTTCTGGAAGTCCTCCAGTTTTTTCTGGAATTCTTTCGCCTTGGCGTCGCGCTCTTTGGGTGACAAACTCTCCAATTTGGCCTGGATGGCCTCTTTTTGCTTCTCGATCTGCTTCTGTCTGGCTTCGATCTTGGTGCGAAGTTTCCCGGATTTTGCCTTCAGTGTGGCCGCCGCTGCCTTGCCGCCTTTGGATTCGGCAGCAATTTTGGCCATGTCCACATAACCGATCTTGACCGGCTGTTCCTTGGCGGCCGTTGCGGATTCGGACACCGGTGCGGCAGCGGCCGGTGCGGCTGCAGCTGCAGGGGAGGTTACCGACGCGACGGGGGGCGTTTGCTTGGAATCTGCCGGTGCCGTCTCTGCTGCCAGTGCGGGGAGTGCAACGAGGGTGGTAAGGGCTGATACGACAAGCACTTTTGCAAAGATATTCATTTGGTATCCTCTTTCTTTTTGGTGTGATGACTCGGGAACTCGAAGAGAATAAAACCTTTGAGTTGATTTGGCAATTAAAAGAAGTAATTTCAATGCGATATTTGGGGTGCTGATCGTTGTCGAGCTTGCAGAATGAATTTGACTCGTTACCTTGGCACTGCTACCATGCTTGCACTCAAGGAGGAGCTATCATGACCGATATAATAGACAGGTTGAAGTCTTCCATAGCAAACGGTGACGGTGACAGCAAGCTCCTGGGGGACGCCCTCCTGGAAATAACCGAGCTAAGGCTGAGACGGGACGCGCTGGAAGAGATACTGATCGTCCTTGCCAGGACCGAACTGCCTTGGGACGAGGAGGGCAGACAGACCGACGCACTTGCGCACTTCAAGGAGAGGTACCTTCATGCGGTGCATGAGGCATCGGGGCTGCTCGGCCTGGAACTGCGCAGTACGATCACAAGGACTGAGCCCAGGACCTAGCTCGGAGGAAACAGTCACAACCGTTTTCGGTTCTCAAGCAGAGGAGTAGTTATGTTGCTTCAGTTACAGCAGATCGCCTTCATGGTCGTCTTTTTCATCGTGCCGGGGTGCATCGGCGCCCGGCTCGCCTGGAGCAAGGGGAGAAACCCGCTTCCCTGGCTTGTGCTCAACACCTGTTTTCCGCCCACCCTTATGATAACGATCTTTCAGAGCCCCGTGCGGCCGGTAGCAGGGCATTACCGTCAGTGTCCCAAATGCCGTGAGTACACCAAGTGGCGCGAATCCGTCTGCAAGTACTGCCAGACGGAACTGGCATAGTGCCAGCTTGGTCATGGTCTCGCTGTCTCAGGTCGAATTTGCCCAGCTATCAGAGGAACTGAGTTCACTCTCTCGAAGAGACGTTACTCAGGGGCTGAAGCTCGCCAAGTATAAAAAGAGTGCCACCTCGATGCTGAGAGAGGACCCGGCGGCGGGAAACAGCCTGCTTGGTCTCGTGGCGTGCCTTGAACACGACAGCGCAGCCATGCACGCCTATCACAAGAAGGCAATCGAGATATCCGATTCCGGCTTCACCCTGATGAGCTACGCCGCTTCACTGAAAATATCCTGCCTCTGGAATGAATCTGCCAGATATTCACTGTTCGCCCTCGACCACCACCCCGAAAATCACCAACTGCTCGACGACATCATTGCGATCGCGCCCTTGACCGGGAGGTTTTCTCTCCTGAAACGTCTCGTTGCCCAGTGGCAGCAGGCGAACAACGGCGCCATACATCCGGCCCACAGGGATGCCGAGATCATCGGCGAGATCCTGTCCAACAACGGGCTGCTGGAAAAGGATCTCAAGGCGGTGGTCACCGCCATTGGAGATGCGCTGTCGGAAACGGACCTGACTCTGCATAAATTCCGGTACGACCTGGTCACCGAGCAGACCGCCCCCTTCATCCATTACATATTCGTGATACCGGACCAGTTCGTGGCGTCCTACTATGAAGACCTGATAGCTGCCAAGCTCGATGCTCTTTCATGTCATCCCAGGACATTCGACGCCTTCTCGTTCAGCGTGGAGAACTCCACGGTGTATGAACTCTACGACTGCATGGACAAGGAACTGGAGCAGAGCGCCGAAACCATCCGGGTGCCGGACCCGGACAAGATGAAGCTCATCGAAGAACTGGTGCAAGGCGTGGAGATCTGATCATGGTGAGCAACGAGTCACGTATCCGTTTTCACGCCGCATTCGAACTTGTGCTGGATGAACTGATAGCGGTCGTGGCAAAGGAAAAGGAGAGGGACCCGGAGAACTACAAGAAGTCTCCGCGGACCAGGCTGCTGGCGGCCATATACAAGGCGATCAAAGACGAGATACCGGCCAACCCCGAGCAGGCCGGCTATTATCAGGGCGAAGCGGAAGGGTACTCATACAAGCAGTGGAAGCGTGCGAAGCCGGCCGAGCAGTACCGGCTGTTTTTCAAGTCCGTCAAAGAGAGTAACGTGATCATCTATGCCTGGCTCAACAGCGAGATCAGCCTGGCGAAATACAAAAGCCACATGGATGCATACCGGGCCTTCAGGAAAAGCCAGAAGAAGATTTAGTCAGGGCGCGTAAGACGATACTCGGTGTTGCCCCTTCAACAGCCACGGCGGCGCAATACCCCTCTGGCACCGAAATATCCCTTATGCTCCACCTGCCGGTTTCGCCGGGCAACACCCGGTGCGCCAGGAGCGCCGCAGGCCGACCAGGAAGTAGCGCCATGTCGAAGCCGTTGGAGGGTTGCGAAAAGCCGGTGCCGGTTCCCTTCAGATAGGCCTCCTTGCGGGTCCAGCAGCGGTAGAAGGCGCCGATCTGCTCGCCGGCCGGCAGACCGAACAGATCCTCTTGTTCCCGCGTCGAAAAATAGCGCTCTGCCATGGCTCGAAAGGGGATGTCCTGCCGCACCTTTTCCAGATCGACACCGACCTCGCAGCCGGCGGCGAAGGCAACCAGCAGAAAATCCCCGGCATGTGACAGGTTGAAGCTGATCGAGTCCGCCTTCAGGTGATCGGAGAGGTGCGGCTTGCCGAATTCCCCTTCCGAAAGCCTGATGCTGCCGGGCTCTTCGCCGAGGTAGCCGGCCAGCATCTCGCGCAACATGCCGCGCCCGGCAAAAAAGCGGTCGCGCCTTTGTTTGTCGATGAACCGGTTGCCGCGCTGCCGCTCCTCGACGCTGAGAAACTCCTGCAGCCGCGACAGATCTGCCGCCGCGCTCGGAAACGAAACCAGCCTGACCTGCACCTGTCCCGCTGCCGGAGCCGGCATCACAATCACCGCGTCCCCCCGATCAGCCAATCCTGCAGCCGCTTGAGCCCCTCATCGACGGAGATCCGCGGGCTGTAGCCTAAATCCCTGCGCGCGGCGGAGATGTCGAACCAGTGCGCCGTCGCCAGTTCCCTGGCCACGAAACGGGTCATGGGCGGCTCGCCTGAGAGGCGCAGCGCCTTCCAGAGCGATTCGCAAACGGTTCCGGCGGCATAGGCCAGGGCAGGGGAGACGCTGCGCGTCTCGGGGGGGAGCCCTGCCGCGGCGAGGATGCGGTTCACCATCTCCCAAAGGGGCAGCGGCTCGCCGTTGGAGATGAAATACGCCTTCCCCGCTGGGGGCGCACCGGGAGCCAGATGGTCGGCCGCGTTCAGGTGGGCCTCGGCCGCGTTGTCGACATAGACGGTGTCCACCAGGCAGGGGCGCCGCCCTATGCGCCTTAGCTTGCCGGCGCGCGCCTTGGCCACGATGCGCGGCACCAGGTGGTTGTCTCCCGGTCCCCAGATAAGATGCGGACGCAGCGAGACGGTGGCAAGCGACGGGGAGTTGGCGGCAAGCACCGCCTGCTCGCCGAGCGCCTTGGTGTGCGGGTAGTGCGCCTCGAAATGGCGCGGGTAGGGGAGCGATTCGTCTCCCCCCTCGACGTCGGAACCGTCGAACACCACGCTGGGCGATCCGGTGTAGACCAGGCGCTTGATGGAGTGGATGCGGCAGGCGGCGATGACGTTTTCGGTGCCGGCCACGTTGGCCTGGTGGTACTCTTCGAAACTCCCCCAGATACCGGCCTTGGCGGCGACATGGAACACGATGTCGCAGGCGCGCAGAGCCTCCACCAGCGCCTCAAGGTCGCTTAAGTCGCCGCGGCGCTGCTCCACGCCCAGAGCCTTGAGCTCCGGATAATCCCCCCGGGAGAAGCTGACCACTTCGGCGCCGCGTGCCAGCAGCTGTCGCACGATGGCCGATCCCAGGAACCCGCCGCCGCCAGTCACCAGCGCCTTCATTTGAGCCTCCCGGCAGCCCATACGGCGAGCTTTTCCCGGAAGATCTTCGCGTTGTGGCGGATATCGACCGGGAAGGCGGGGTGGAACAGGATGGTGTCGATGGCATGGGTGTGGATATGGTCGCGGGCGATGCGCAAAAGCTCTTCCCGCACCGCGCCCTCGTCGGCCTTGGCGCCCTTTTCCATTTCCACGCAAAGTACCGGCTTGAGAGCGCCGGCGGTCCCGACACCGACCAGCGCGGTCCGGTACACCTTGGGATGCGTGTTGAAAACGGCCTCGCAGGGGATGGTGAAAAGCGGCCCCGCCGCCGTCTCGACCCGGTGGGACTTGCGTCCGCAAAACCAGATCCGCCCCTTTTCGTCGCGTCCGCCCAGATCGCCCATGCGGTGGAAGAAGGAGCCGGTTTCGGGGTCCGCGATCTTCGAGAGGTGGTCGGCGTCCGGGCGGTTGTAGTACCCCCTGGTCACCTGCTCGCCCTGGACGATGATCTCGCCGATCTTTCCGGAAGGGACCCGCAGGGACTCGTCCCACCGGTAGATGGGGTCGTCCGTGATCTCGATGACCTCCAGGCGGATGCCGTCGACGGGGCGCCCGACGCAGACGCCGCCGCCGGCATCGGTGATCTGCCTGGTGTCTGCCAGGATTTCGGCGGAGCCGATGGAGCAGACCGGCAGGGCCTCGGTGGCGCCGTAAGGTGTGAAGACCTCGACGCCCGGGTTGAGCAGGCTGGTGAAGCGCTCGAGGACCGCCGCCGGCACCGGTGCGCCCGCGGAGATGGCGCGCCGGAGCGTGGGGAGCCTGGTGTTGTGCTTGACCCCGTAGCGGCCGACCCGGTTGATGAGCGCCGGCGAGCCGAACATGGTGGTGACGCCGTAGTCCTGGATGGCGCTGATGATCTTGACGGGGTTTACCGATCCGGGGCGCGTGAAGTCCATCTCGGGGATCACGGCCGTCATGCCGAGAGCCGGAGCGAACAGGGCGAACAGCGGGAACGTGGGGAGGTCGATCTCGCCCGGCTCGATGCCGTACACGGTGCGCAGGGCCTCCACCTGTGCGGCGAAATTGCCGTGGCTGTAGACCGCACCTTTGGGTGTGCCGGTGCTGCCGCTCGTGAAAAGGATGGCGGCCACGTCGTCCTTTTGGGTCGGCGCCAGGGTGAAGGGGCTTTCCTGGCGGTTCTCTTTCATGATGCTGGAGAGCGTGGTGCCGCTCCAGAACAGGCGGCGTCCCACCGTGACGAAGGTGCGGATGGACGCCTTGCCCCAGCCGAAGAGGATGCGCGCCAGGTGCGCCTTCGGGATGCCGATGAAGGCGTGCGGCTGCGCTTCGGCGAAGCACTTTTTCAGGTTCTTGATCCCCAGGCCCGGGTCGATCAGGACCGGCACCGCGCCGACCTTGAAGAGGGCGAAGGTGAGTGCGAAGAATTCGGGGCTCGGCGTGACCATGAGGACGGTGCGCACGCCGCGGCAGATGCCGGTGCCGATCAGCCCGCGGGCGATCCGGTCCGAGAGCTTGTCCAGCTCCGAGAAGCTCATGCGGCGCTTTTGCCTGGGGAAGATGATCGCCGCGGTATCCGGCTGCCGTCTGGCCATCTCCGGCAGGTGCGCGGCGATATTGACGAGATCGCTATTTGGCATGATTGGTCGTCTGTTTCAGGAAGTCGGCTATCATCGGCACGACTTCCTCTTTCATGTCTTCCAGGATGTAGTGTCCGGCGTCGGGGTAGCTTTTCACCCTTGCCTTGGGGAAGCGCCTGACCCACTCGGCGAGAAAGGTCGTGTCGAAGACGAAGTCGAGCTCGCCCCAGAAGATCGAGATGGGGAGGTCGGCAAACCGGTCCAGCCCCGCTGCGATCTCGCTCACCAGGGCGTAGTTGCGATCGCCGGGGGCAAGCGGGATGTCCTGCACAAAGCGCAGCGTGGCGATCCGGTTGGCCCAGCTGTTGTAGGGCGAGCGGTAGGCGCGTTTCAGCTCTTCGTTCATCGGGTGCTTCTTGCAGCCGACGATGGAGGCGCCGAGGCTGAAGGCGTTGAAGCCGCGCACGAGCAGCGTGCCGAGCAGCGTGTCGCGGCAGATCTTCAGACCGAGCGGGAAGGTCTTTTCCCTGGGCATATGGAACGCGGCCGTGTTCAGGAGCACCAGCCGGCCGATCCGCTCGGGATGGCGGGAGGCGTAGGCCATGCCGATCATGCCGCCCCAATCGTGCAGCACCAGCGTGATCTTTTCCTTGATTGCCAGCTGGTCGATGAGCCGCTCCAGATCGTCCACCCGGCGGGACAGGGTGTAGTCGTAGCGATCGTCGCCCGGCTTATCCGAGAAACCGCAGCCGATGTGATCGGGCACGATGCAGCGGTAGCTTCCCCTGAGCGCCAGGACCAGGTTCCGGTAGTAGAAGGACCAGGAAGGATTGCCGTGCACCATGACGACCGGATCCCCGGCACCCTCATCGAGATAGTGGTAGCTTAGGCCGTCGAGGTCCAGGGTGTGTCCGGAGAAGGGGTAGAGACCCTGTAAGTCAGAAGTCATGCAATTCCTCGATTCCATTACCAGTCCACCCCGAGCATGAGACAGTTGAGTCCGCTTCCGATGCCGAGCATGGCGACGCGGTCGCCGGCGGAAAGGATGTCGCGCTCATCGGCCAGCGCCGCGGTAAGCGGCAGCGAGACGGTTCCCATGTTCCCCAGGAACTCGTAGGTGGTGAAGTCCTTGTCGAGGTCGATGTCGAGCGTCTTCAAGATGGCGCTCTGGTGCGCGCTCCCCACCTGGTGGCAGACCACCCGGTCCACATCCGACGCGCCCCAGCCGACCTCGGGGAGGAACTCGGCCCAGGTGCGCCTGCCCAGCTCGACACCGTGGTTCATCACGCTCACGGCGTCGGTGCTCATGGACTGGACAAAGCCGCCTTTACCGTCCGGCGTCACCCCCCAAAGGCAGAGGGCGTGATGTTCCGGGGCCGCCTGGGTGATGCCTCCGCGCAGCCGGCGCCGGCCCGAACCGGAAAAGGAACCGTCGGTGAGCAGCACGGCTACCGCGCCCGAGCCGCCGGTGAGGGTGGCAAGCGAACTGGCGAAATTCTCCATGCTCCGGTCGGCGAGCATGCGCGCGATCATGATGTCGTTGATGTCGCGGGCGCTTTCGCAGGAGACCACCAGCCCCGCCCGGATCTGGCCCAGCTCGATCCGGTTCGCCACCTCCAGGATCCCGTTCAGCACGCCCAGGCAGGCGTTGGACAGGTCGAAGACGGCGGCGTTTCCCGAAATGCCGAGGCCTGCGGCGACGCGGCAGGCGGTGGCCGGTTCGAACTGCTCACGGCAGACGCCGGTGTACAGGAGCGCGCCGATGTCGTTCGGTGCAATGCCAGCGGCGCCGAGCGCCTTTTTGCCGGCGGCTACGGCACCCTTGGAAAGCTGGAAGCCGGGCTCCCACCAGCGCCGCTCCCTAATGCCGGTCAGGGCCTGCAGCTGTCCCGGCGCGAAATGCAGAGACTTGTATAAAGGCTCCAGGCGGGCCTCAAGCTCGGTGGAGGTGACGACGACCGGTGCCAGCTCGTAGCCGAAAGATTCGATATATACCTTGGAATACTTCATTGATCACCTTAACTGATTGGCTGCGTAAAATAAGGGGGCCGGACCACGATCGAAAGCTCGATGACCCTTACGCCCTCTCCAGCCGCATCGTGAAATCGTTCATCTGGTAGATGGGCCGGCCATCGACCAGGAGCAGACCGGCCGCGGTCATTACCCGCTCCTTGTCGTCCACGGCAGTAATCCAGGCAACGACCGTCACCTGCCTGTTGGTGGGAACCACCTGGCCGCGGTAGAGCCAGCGATGCCTACGCTCCGGCGCGACGGCGGCGACGATATCGCCTTCCCGATACCCCCAGCGCTCAACTGCGGCGAACTTCACCAGCTGCAGGAACGACTCGAGCCCGAGCGAGCCGGGGGTCACGGGGTCCTCGTAGAAGTGCGCCTTGAAGAACCACTCGTCCGGGTCGACCTCTTTGGTCCCCTTGAGATAGCCCAGTCCTGCCGGTCCGCCATCGGCTACGAACAGCTCGATGCGGTCTATCATCCTGAGCTTCTTTTCGGCGAAGGGGCGGGCCTCGGGGTAGGGGAGGGTCACGCCGCGCCCGACTTCCTCTGCAGTGGGCTGATACGGCGCCGCGTCGCGGATCCCCACCTGGTTCGCCAGGGCGTCCTTGGCGAAGAAGCCGAACATGGTGTCACCCTGGTAGATGACGCCGAGCCGGTCCGAGACGCAGAAGTCGAACTCCTGGATGATCATGCCGCCGCTGGTGGCGACCTTGGTCATGGTGGCGCTCGCCGTCAGCGTACCGCTTTCAGGGGTGACCGGACGGTGCTGCACGGCGTTGCCGCCGAGGTTTCTGAAGGAGATGTCGGTCGGGCTGGTGAGCGCCGAGCCGACGTAGGCTGCGAGCCAGCCGCAGGGCTGCAGGGCCGCTTCCAGAAGGACGGAAAACGGCATGCGCGGTTGCCGGTCGGCAGCGAAATACCAGGCGTCGCTCGGGATATCGTACTGTGCCTCGGCCATGGCGCCGGCAACCATCTGCCACGGCTCCCCGCGCAAAGCTGTGACCCGGTCCATGAACTGGAACGGCGGCCCGGGGAGCCTTGCGATCTTGCGTCCCGCCCCGGCATCGAAGCTGCGGTACCTGTCGCCGAACCCGTCCGAGGGGTTACCGTTACTGTAGGCAAGGATCTGCTCTTTGGTGTAGAGCGCGGGCTTTCTGTCATACCGAACCCCCTCTCCTTCGAGGGGAGGGTTGGGGCGGGGCAGGGGGTGACCCTTCCCCTGCCACAGCGCAAAGAGCGCCTCCCGGTTGGTCCCGGTCAGCCGCACGGACATGCTGGTTATTTCGACGATAGGCCTGCCGTCGGCATACATGAGCGCATCCACGATGGCGTACGGCTCCGGGCGATAGCCGAGCTCGCGCACCGTGACCTCATAGGCCACCACCTTTGTCGTCTCGAGCACCTGGCCGCGGCAGCTGAGCTGGCTCGCGACGCCCGGCACCGGCTGCCAGGCAGCTTCTTCCGTCTCGGCGACCCATCCCATCCTGAGCAGGAAGATGCGCAGCGTGTGCATGCAGCACTCGTACATCAGCGTTCCGGGCATGACCCGGTCGTCGACGAAATGGCAGGTGATGAACCAGTCGTCCGGGTGAATATCCGCCTCCGCACGGATGAAGCCAATGCCGTAGTGCCCGCCTTTCGGCGCGAGTTCCATGACCCGATGCACGAGCTGCATGGCGCCGCCCGGAATGGTCAGCGGCTGCCGCAGGTCGAGTCCGGAGAAGAGCGGCCCGAAGCATCCGGCGAGATCGCCGCGGCGCAGGGCATCGAGCTGACCGGCGCCGTAGGCCGCCGGCTCCATCGCCACCAGCTCCTGCCAGCCGGCGGGGAGGTTGCCGGAGCGCGGGCGCAGATCCAGCGCACCGCGGACGATCCCCTTGCCCGCCTTGAGCTCCGCCTCCGAGAAGAAACCCGCGCAGCCGTTTCGCATGGAAAGAAGCGGCTCTCCGTGCACCGTCGCCTCGAAATGGAAGCGGAACAGGTAGGTCTCGCCCTGCCGGAAGAAGCGCTCGATCCGGATGTCGTAGTTGATGGTCTCGCCGGGGCCGGGAAGCTCCCGGTGGAAGGTGACCACCGCGTCGAGCAACCGGTACACCGCCATGCCCCGCGTGATGAAGTCGATGCCGAGGTAGCCGGAGAGAAAGAGATCCGCCTGTCCGGCCTCGACCGCGATGCAGGTCGGGATGCGACCGCCGTCCAGATACCAGGCGCCGGGGTGGACGTCGTGCTCTGTCACCACACGGCCGCAGGTCATGGATTTCGGCTCACCCTCAAGCGTCACGATGCGGTCGACCAGCATGAGGGGCGCATCCGGCAGACGCACCCGGGTCGGAAAGGTGTCCGCCTCCGCGAAGGCGGCGCCCAGCATGCGTTCGACGGAACCGATGGCGAATTCCATGCACATGTTGCGGTCGAAGGCCGGGGGAGGCGAAGCGACCCCGTACTTCACCGTTTCTTCCCCTGGAACTTCCTCCCCTGCAAGGGGAAGGTTGGGGTGGGGCTGGGGTGCCGTGGCCGTCATCTGCTGCTGCAATGAAATCTGCAGCGCGAGGCTGTCAGCCAGTGAACGGCTGAGCCGATCGGACACGCGCAGGTATGCCTCATGAGCATGAAGGCGCGCCTCTTGGGCGGAGGCAAAATCACGGATCAGTGGGTCCATCTCGATACCTTGATAAGGTGCTGTGGGCGACACGAAAGCCTGGGCCGGCGCAGCCTGCGCCGGTGCCGCATAAACCGGTGCCGCATGAGCCGATACAACCTGGGCCGGTGCCGCCTGTACGGGCGCGGCCTGAGCCGGTACAGCCTGAGCCGGTGCAACCTGAGCCTGTCTTGCAAGGGGTGTAACAACGCCGGCTTCCGGGGCAGAGGCGTAAGCTGCCACAACCGGCGAACTTGCCACCGAATTCGGATCTTCAGCTGCAGGTGCAGGTGCAGGTGCCTGGGCAGGATTGTCGAACCTCGCAGGTTCCGGGGTCGGCGCCGCATCGGCGCCAGTTGCACGTGCCGGCGCCGCGGCAACCTCCCGCTTGGGAGCAGCCGGTTCGAAGGGAGCGCCGCCGGTCTGGAAACGTAACGCTTTCATTTGGGCCGTCGCGCCTTTTTCTTCCGGAAGCCGTGCCGGTGCCGCAGCATAAAGCGGCTCGAGATTGACCGGGACCCGCTCGGCTGTCAGCTGGGCCAGGAGTCTCAGCAGCGCGGAATTCGGATCGACGCCGGGCAGGCAGGCGGACCTGGCGATATGGGGACGACCGGCCAGGATGCGGCCGATCATCCTGCTGCAGGAGCCACCCGGTCCCATCTCGATGAAATAGCGCACCCCGTCCGCGTAGGCAGCCTCGATCACCTTGGGGTAATCGATCCCTTCGACCGCCTGGGCCAGGATGGAGTCGGCGGCGCTGCGGCGATGGACCTGGTAGGAGCTCCCGGCGGCGCCGCTGTAGAAGATCACCTCGGCAGGCGCCTTGGTGGTGAAGAGATGCAGATCACGGTAGGCGCTGGCAACCTGGCGCGCCACTTCGCAGTGCACGGTGGTGACGCCCTGCAGCGGGAAGAACCGGCAGTCGAGCATGGCAACCAGGTGCTTCACCCATTTCACGTCGCCGCCGATCACGCACTCGTCGGGCGTGTTCACGATCAGCAGATAGACCCGCGAAGTCTTCTTGAGAGCCCGGCGCACATCGCGGGCGGGGGCGTCGATCACGCCGATGCTCCAGTTGATCTCCTTCCCCTCGCTCTCGCCCCAGGCGCGCCGCGCCGCCCGGCATTCGCCGGCCAGGTCCCGCGTGAAGAGCGTGGACGCCTGCATGCGGGAAAGCATCAGGTCGCGCTCCTGCCAGGTGCGCGAGGCGAAGAGTCCCGCCGACTCGCCCAGGCTGTAGCCGATGACGGCGTTGGGCCGCAGGCCGAAGTTTTGCACCACGTCGCTGACGGCGCACCCGGTGGCGACCTGTCCGAAGATGACGGCCAGGTGGTCTTCGTTGACGGTCTCGATCGACGCGCCGTTCCAGAACTGCTCGGGCTGGAACTGGTCGCGCAGGTAGAGGTTCTCGGCATCCTGGCGCCGGTAGATCTCGGGCCAGCGCGCCGAGAGCTCCATCCCCATGCCGGGGTAATGGTTCCCCGACCCGGGATAGACGAAGCCGATTTTGCCGGTTTTCCCCAGCGGCCTGGCCGAAAAGAAGATCCGGTCCCGCAGCGAAGGGTGCACAATCTCCTCGGCGTCGGTCGCGTCGGCGGCAACCAGTTTCTCGCCCTGCGCACAGAGCGCCGCCAGTTCCTGGTGGCTGCGTGCCACCAAAGAGATCGCCAGCGGGTGGTTCGACGAGGCCGCCTGGCCGCTCCACAGGTCGCGGGAGAGCGCCGCCAGTTCGGGACGCGGGCTCTGCGCTGCCTTGCGGCGCAGCTGTTCCAGCCCCTCGGTGAGTTCCTGAAGGTTGGCGCCGGTGACGCTGAAGAGGCATTCATCGCCGTGCCCCAGCGGGGCGATCCTTTCCTGAGCCGCGCGGGGCGGCAGCTTTTCGTACCCCTCCAGCACCACGTGGCTGCAACTGCCGTCCACCCCGAAGACGCTGACGCCGGCATGGCGGGCGCCTTCGGCGCGGTTGCGCAGCCAGTACCTCGATGCGGCGGGGAGAAACAGCGCGCCCTGGCCGGAAAGTTTCGCCAGCGGCCGCTCGCCGGAGCGGGATGCCGGGATGATTTCCTGGTAGAGCGCGAGGCAGGCGCGGACCAGGGCGGCAAGCCCCGAGGCCGCTCCGCTGTGCCCGATGTCGGCCTTGACGCTGGCAACGGCCAGTCGCCTGGCGCGGGAGGTCGCTTTTTCTGGATTGGCCGCGTCGCCGGGCGGGTCAATCCCGGCAGCAGGCTTGGCCGCTGCATGAGCCGATCCCTTGCGTGCCGCCAGTGCTGCCAGTGCGGATACCGGCTTTTCGTCGGCTTTGGCATCTTCCGGACTCGTCTGGTGGGGATCGAAGAACGCCGACAGGGCAGACGCCTCCATCCGGTCCTCGGCGGCATTGCCGCTGCCATGGGCTTCCAGAAACCCGACCTGTTCCTTCATGACGCCGGCCTCGCCGTAAGCGCGCTCCAGGGCGCGACCGTAGGCGGCGGCGCCGGGGAGCATCAGGTCGCCGCAGGCGGTACCGATCCCGTTTATCACCGCGTAGATCCTGTCGCCGTCGCGCACCGCATCGTCCAGACGCTTGAGGATCACCGCGGCGGCGCCCTCGCCGACGATGCTGCCGTCTGCAGCTTCATCGAAGGGGGTGGCAAGGCCGGAGGGGGAGAAGGGGCGTCCCATATGCTGGCCCAAGGTGGCGCGCAGGTCGCCGGCCAGGTCGACGGCGCCGACCACGGCCCGGTCGATCTCGTTTCCCTGGAGCTGGCGCATGGCCGTTTCCAGGGCGCGCAGTCCGGAACTCTCCTCGCTGGACATGGTGAAGCTCGGTCCGCCGCAGCGGAACTCGCGGGCGATACGGCTCGCCACCACGCTCCCCAGCGCTCCCATGGTCCTGTTGGCCGTGAGCGGCGGGCCGCTCTGGTCGCGCAGCGAGGCGGTCCAGGCCTGCAACTCTGCTTCGCTTAGCTCGAGTCCCAGCTCCTTGGCCCAGCCCGCCGCCTGCTGGGCGATGGACCAGCGGAAGCTGAAGTTCGTGCTGTTCAGGTCGAGCGCGATCCCTATGAACACGCCGGCGCGCAGGTTGTCCGAGCGATCCAGTCCGGCATCGGCCATGGCGGCCGCGGCCGACTGCAGCATCAGCAGTTGCTGTGGCAGCATCTCCTCGAGCTCGCGCGGCGGGATGCGGAACTGGTCTGCGGCGATGGTGAACTCGTCCAGGTAGAAGCCGGCAAAAGGGGTGTCCTTGAGCCTTTGCTGCTTGAACCAGGCGCACTTCTCGGCGCCCCACCAGTCCTTCGGCAGGGTCGGCTGCGCGCAGGCGTCGCCACCAAGCACCCGTGCCTGGAACGCGGCCAGCGTCTGCCAGGGGCCAAAGCGCGCGTCCATGCCGACCACGGCGATGGGGCCGCCTGTTACGGAAGCTCTCTCCCGGGTTGAAACAGCTGCCCCGATTGGAACTCCCACCCCCGCAAGGGGAGGGTGGGGGCGGGGCTCGGAGGCAGTCTCCGCCTCCGGCAGCCATTCCTCGACCAGCAGGTGGGCGTTGATGCCGCCGAAGCCGAAGGCGCTCACGGCGGCGCGGCGCGGAATCCCGTCGGCGCGTCTTTGCCAGGGGAGGGCGGATTCGAGCACCCGGAACGGGCTCGCCTCCAGGTCGAAGGCGGCCGGCGCCTGGCTGAAATTGGCCGTGGGCGGCAGGGTCTCCTCGGCCATGGCGAGCAGCACCTTGGTGAGGGCCGCGGCACCGGCGGCGGTGAGCAGATGCCCGATGTTCGATTTGACGGAGCCGATGACGCAGCGCGCCCGCGCGTCCGTCTTCCCGCTCCAGAGCTCCTTCAGGCTGGCGACCTCGGTGGCGTCGCCTACCGGGGTGCCGGTGGCGTGGCACTCGATCAGGTCGATGTCCTGCGGCGCCCAGCCGGCCTTGGCGTAGGCGGCACGCATGGCGCGCAGCTGCCCGTCGGCAAGCGGCGCCAGCAGGCTGCCGCCGACGTCGTTGGACAGCCCGATCCCCTTGATGATGCCGTAGATCCGGTCGCCGTGGGCCACGGCGTCCTCGGTCCGCTTCAAGAGGAAGATCCCCGCGCCTTCGCCGACCACGAGACCGTCGCCGGCCGCGTCGAACGGGGAGCAGACGCCGCGGCGCGACAGGGCGCGCAGCTGGGAGAAGCCCATCTGGGTGAAGAGAGGGTCCGGTCGCGACAGCCCGCCGGTCAGCATGGCGTCCGCGCGTCCGGAAAGAAGCTCGTCGGCGGCAAGTTTGATGGCGTAGAGCGAGGAGGCGCAGGCGGCGTCCAGGGTGCAGCTCCCGCCGCCCAGCCCGAGCGCCGCGGCAAGAAGCCCGGCGGGAAGCCCCGCGACGTAGCGGTTCAGCGGGTCGACGGCGGCCGGTTCCCGGGCCTGCCCCAGGAGCTTCTCCTCGAAGCTTCGCCCCAGGAAGGAGCGGGAGAGCTCGGCGGATTTCTCGCTGGGAAGTGCGAGGTTGCCGATGATGACGCCGATGCGGGAGAGGTCCAGCGGTTTGGTGATGGCGCTGTCGAAGGCGCGCTTGCCGGCATGGAGCAGCAGGTGGAAGAGCGGGTCCAGCCCTGAGACGGCTTTCGGGTCGAGGCGCAGACCGGAGAGCTCGGACAGCGGGGGGATGGCGTCGATGAAGCAGCCGCGCCGGGAGTAGACGTGGTCCGGCTTGCCCGCCTCGGCGTCGAAGGCGGCGTCGGCCGGTATCTGCCACCTGCCGTCCGGCACTTCCCGGGCGGCGCTCCTGGCGTGGCGGATGTTATCCCAGAATTTTGTCAGCTCCGGCGCGTCGGGAAAGATCCCGCCCAGGCCGACGATTGCCACCGATGGGGACTGCTGCTTCATGCTCAAGCCGCCCCCAGCCCGACGGAGACGGGCCGCGGCAACTGGTTGCGCTGGAAGGCCTGCTTCAGGGACGGGTCGATGACGCATTCGTATCCTTCCAGGCGCGCCACCAGCTTGCCGGTGTGGCGGTCCAGGAACTCCATGTCGGCGCTGGCGCCGTGGGCGCTCTCCGAGGTGACGCGGATCACGACCTGGACCCCCTCGCGCGGGAAGGCCTCCTGGAACTGGCGGTAGCGCCCGGCAAAGCAGGGGAGCGAGCCGGCGCCGAAGCGCTCGAAGCTCCAGAGGATCATCATCTGGAAGGCGCTGTCCAGTACCAGCGGATCGGTGAGCCAGGCGCTTCTCAGGGGGCGCCTGATCCAGCTGACCGGTGCTGGCGCACCCTTCACCGTCGCCGCGATACCTTTTGCGGAGCAGCCGTCCACCTGCTCGATGCCGTGCAGGTCGGGGCCGTGGAATAGCCTCTCGCGGTTGTAGATCACGCCGTTTTCGGGGAGGTACGGGGTGCTGGGGATCTCGGTGATGGAGCGGATCCCCTCGGGATGCTTGTTGGCCAGCACGATCTCGGCGCGCGCGTGCAGCACCGTCTTGCCGTTGGCCCCCTGGCTGCAGAGCTCGACCGGCACCAGGTGGAACGATTCGCGCTTCTCCGCGCGACCGGCCATCACGTTCAGGGTGAACGCCGTGTTGTATTCGAAGACGACCCCCTTGCAGATGCGCAGGTCGTTGAAGCCGTGGAAGCGGAAGCCGGGATTGCCGTGCAGCGCGCCGTGGGCGAGCCACTCGACGATCACCGCCATCGGGAGCACCGCCTTGCCGTCCAGCACGTGGGAGCGCAGGAACGGGTAGTCGGGGACGGTCAGCGTGAGCGCGAAGGCCTCGGAGAGGCTCTGCGGCTTGGAGCTCACCTGCGAGCTCCCCGCATCGTTCAACCCGGCAAGGGCGACGATCTCGACGGGCGCGCCGGTTGCCGCGATCTCCCTGGCCAGGAAGTCGCCTCCCTCGACCAGGCCGATGACGCCGATCCCTTCCGCCGCGAAGACCTTCTTGAGCGCCGGGGTGACCATGCCGCCGTCCCAGGGGCCCCAGTTGATGCTGACGGCCCGGCAGCCGGTGCGCCGCCTTGCCTCGGTCTGGGCGATCTTGTTCAGCACCTCGTTGGCCACCGCGTAATCGACCTGCCCGACCCGGCCGAAACGCCCGGTGCTGGAGGAGAAGAGGGCGATGAAGCGCAGTTCGTCGTTGCGGGTCGCGTGGAGCAGCGCCCTGAGCCCGGAGACCTTGGTGCTGTAGACCTGTTCGAACTGCTCCGGGGACTTGTCCGCGATCAGGCGGTCGGCCAGCACGCCGGCGCCGTGCACGATGCCGCGGATCTGGCCGTGGGAGCGGCGCACCTCGCCCAAGAGAAGCTCCATGGCGCTTTGGTCGCGTATGTCCACGGCACGGTAGATGGCCGTGGCGCCGGTCTCGGCTATCTGCGCCAGGGTGGCGCGCAGTTCGCGTCCGGCAAGCACCGCCCGGTAGCGCTCCTCGATCTCGCGCGGGTGAAGTTTGCCCACCGCCTGCTGCATGATGGCGCGCTTGATCTCGCCTTCCTCGGAGATGCCGCCGAGCCAAGCCGGCTCATCCATCGGTTCCGGGCTGCGCCCTAACAGGACCAGGAACGGGCGGTACTCCCTGGCGAGGGCAAGAGCCGCCGCCGCGGTGACGCCGCGCCCGCCGCCGGTGATCACGACCACGTCGTCCTGCTGCAGAGGCGGTATGGCCGGAGGGGGTGCCGCAGGGAGAGCGGCAAGGGACAAGCCGTAGCGTCCGGCGGGAGTGAGTCCCACCTCGACCGGGCCGCCGCGCAGCATCTCCACAGCCACGGCACCGGCCGCCGCGGCCGCGTTGGGGAAATCTCCCAAATCTATCGCCTTGCAGGAGACCTCGGGCCATTCCAGCGCCGCCGTCTTGCTGAGCCCGGCAAGTCCCCCGGAGAGCGGATCCTTCAGGTTCGTGCCGCTGCCGAAGCCGAAAGCTCCGTCGAGGCGCGAAACGGTGACGCAGACGGCCCCTTCTTCCCGGGCCGCCTGATCCAGCGCCTTGGCGGCGTTTTTCAGCAACTGGAAGGCATATTCCAGGAAAAGGTCGTCGGTGCCGCCGACCGGGGCGCAGATCACCAACCCGGAGAGTTTCCCGGTGGGAACGACCTGGTGGGCGCTGGCAGGGTCGACCTTGCGCACGGTGCAGCCGTGGTCGAGCAGGATGGAGCAGAGTTCCGCGGTAAAGGGTGAGTCGTCGTCGGTGACCCAGATTTCACCGTCGTTGGCAAGCACGATGGCGCCGGCATCGTCCTGGTCCAGAAGGACCGGCACCACGCTGCTGCGCTCGATGGCGTGAGAGGCGACCTTCGCCGGTTCGGCCGCCGGAAAGGCGACCTTGGCGGGCTCGGCTGCCTCAGCCGCGACCGCCGTGACCGGTTCCGGTTGGGCCGGCGCCGCTTTCGCGCCCCCGGCCAGGAAAACGGCTATATCGCCCAGGGTGCGCAGCGTGCCCAACTGCTCCGGACCGATGGCGGGGGCAGCGGGAAGCCTCTCCTGCAGCGTGGAGAGGATCTCGACCCGTTTGATCGAGTCTATGCCCAGATCCGAGTCCATTCCCATGTCGAGCTCCAGCATATCCACAGGGTAGCCGGTCTTGTCGCTGACCACGGCGAGGAGTTCCGCGGCGATGTCGACAGCTGCCGCCCGAGGCGCTGCGGCAGAGGGCGCAGCGGGAGCGGTTGCGGCGGCCGGGGCGGCCGGGGCGGCGCTTGATCCCAGGTGGCGGGCGATCTCGCCCAGGGTGCGCAGCGTGCCGAGATGTTCAGGCCCTATTGCCGGGGTGCCCGGGAGCCGTTCCTGCAGCGTGGAGAGGATCTCGACGCGTTTGATGGAGTCGATGCCGAGGTCGGAGTCCATCCCCATGTCGAGTTCCAGCATCTCAACCGGATAGCCGGTCTTCTCGCTGACCACTTCAAGCAGCGTTTCCGTGATCACTTTTTCAGAGCTGACCGGCACGGCTGCAACTCCCTCCCCGGCAAGGGGAGGGTAGGAATGGGGTCCGGCGGAGAGTGCCGCAGGCTGAGCGGAGGCAGTCGACGAACCGAGATGCGCCGCGATCTCGCCCAGCGTGCGCAAGGTCCCCAGGTGTTCCGGGCCGATGGCGGGGGTGCCGGGCAGGCGCTCCTGCAGCGTGGAGAGGATCTCGACCCGCTTGATGGAATCGATGCCGAGATCGGAGTCCATCCCCATGTCGAGTTCCAGCATCTCGACCGGGTAGCCCGTCTTCTCGCTCACCACGGCGAGCAGGGTCTCGGTGATCTCTTTTTCAGAGCCGACCGCCAGCTTTCCAACTCCCTCCACTGCAAGGGAGTGGGGGTGGGGTCCGGCGGAGACCGCCGCAGACGAAGTGATGGCGATCGAAGAACCGAGATGCGTTGCGATCTCGCCCAGCGTGCGCAGCGTGCCGAGATGCTCCGGTCCTATGGCGGGGGTGCCGGGCAGCCGCTCCTGGAGCGTGGAGAGGATCTCGACGCGCTTGATGGAATCGATGCCGAGATCGGAATCCATCCCCATGTCGAGCTCGAGCATCTCGACCGGATAGCCGGTTTTCTCACTGACCACGGCGAGCAGGGTTGCCGTGATCTCTTTTTCTAAGCCGCCCGCCACCTCTGCGACTCCCTCCCCTGCAAAGGGGGGGGTGGGGTGGGGATGGGGGCCGGAGGAGACCGCCGCAGACAAAGAAGGGGCGATCGAAGAACCGAGATGCATGGCGATCTCGCCCAGCGTGCGCAGCGTCCCCAGATGCTCCGGGCCGATGACGGGGGTGCCGGGCAGCCGCTCCTGGAGCGTGGAGAGGATTTCCACCCGCTTGATGGAGTCGATGCCGAGGTCGGAATCCATCCCCATGTCGAGTTCCAGCATCTCGACCGGATAACCGGTTTTCTCGCTGACGACGGCCAAAAGTACGTCGGTGACCCGCTCGGAGTCAAGGCTCACCGCAGCCCGGGCGGCGGGAGCTGCCGGTGCCGCCGAAACGGCGGGTCGGCAGGCGCTCTCCCGGGGGCTGGCCGGGACCACGGCTGCAGGCTGAGCGTACTGAACGGCGCTTGCCGCAGGTGAAGCCGGTGCCGCATATGCCGCAGCCGGGCTCTGGTACGGAGCGAAGGGAGCCGGGGCCGCCGCGTACACAGGTGCCGAAGCCACGGACTGTGCTGCAGGGGCGGCTGCCGGCGCGCTGGGCGTCGCGCAGTTCGCCGGAACGACGGCCGCGCCCATGATCAGTTGCTGCTGTTGCTCCAGAAGCGTCTGGAAGGTCTTCGCCGCCGTTTCCTGCCCTTCGAGGAAGCGACGGTGCAACTGCGCCGTATCCTCCTGCATCTTCTGCAGTATCGCCATGCTTTCGCGGGTCATGCGCAGCGTTTCGCTCAAAGCCGCGTGAGCCATCGGCTGCTGGACCGGCTGGCGTGCCTGGTACGCCGGGGCCTGGGCAGTGGCGGGCACTGCGGTGGCGACAGGGGCCGCAGCGGCGGCAGCCTGGAGCGCGGGCGCGGCCTCTACCGGTTGCCGGACCGGTGCCGCAGGGGCGACCGGCTTGGGCTGGACCGGCGGCTTCTTCGCCCTGGGCTTCATGTAGTTCGCGCCGCACAGCGGGATGGTCATGGCGGGTTTTTTGCCGGATACCGCAGCGGGGCGGTGCCCTTCATCCCACAGGGAAAGCTTGACGCCGTAGCCCGTCACGGCCAGCTGGGCCAGGGTCCGGGCCAGGTCCGCCACGCCGGGGCGTTTGCCTGATGAGGCGTCCAGGGCCAGGGCCAGGTGGGGGCGCTCGCCGAGGATCGCCTGCACCAAACCGGTGAGCCTGTTGCCCGGGCCGACCTCGACGAAGCTCTTCACGCCGGCTGCGTACATCGCCTCGATCTCGGCCACGAACTCGACCGGCTTGGCGAGCTGGTTCGCCAGCTGGGACTTGGCGGCGGAGGGGTCAGCCGGGTAGACGGCTGCCGTGGTGTTGGCGTAGACCGGGATCTGCGCCGCCTTCATCTCGATGTCGTCCAAAGCTGCCAGGAAGGGGACAGCCGCGTCGGCAACCAGGGAACTGTGGAAGGCCGCGGCGACCGGAAGCTCTTTGCAGGTGATGCCGCGGGCTGAGAAGAGCTCCCCGGCGCGCTTGATCTCGGCGGAGCTGCCGGAAAGAACGGCCTGCGACGGGGCGTTGCGGTTGGCGATGACCAGGTCCATCTGCTCCTTCGCCATGACTTCGCCGACCTTGGCAAGTGGGGCGGAGACGGCGAGCATGCTCCCCTTATCCCCGTTTCCTTCGCCCATGAGGCGGCCGCGCAGGCGCGACAGGCTGTGCAGGGCGCTCTCATCGAGGCGTCCGGCGGCGCAAAGCGCCGTGAGCTCGCCGTAGCTGTGGCCGGCCACCGCCTGCGCCGACACGCCGAAGCTCTGCAACAGGCGCAGCGCGCCCAGGCTGGCCGCGCCGATGGCAGGCTGCGCGGCCTGGGTGGCGCGCAGCGCCTGGTCCTGGCGCGCACGGGTTTCGGCATCGAAGGCGGAGAAGGGATAGATGAGGTCGGAGAGGAGATTGCCGTCGGCAGAGACGAAGCCGTCGTTTGCCGCGGCGATGCTGTTCAAAAGCTGGGGGAACCGGCAGGTGAGATCGTTCAGCATGCCGGTGTACTGCGAGCCCTGGCCCGGGAAGAGCATGCCGAGCTGCCCCGGCTGGGCGCCGCAGGCGAAAAAGGCGCCGTCGGGGGTCTGCCAGGACGATTTCGCGTTCCGCTCAAGCATCGCCTTGGCGTTTTTCACGAGCGCTGCCAGGTTGTTCTTGTCCCGCTCGACGACCAGCGCCAGCCGAAGCGGCGCCTCGGCGTCGAAGCTCCCCCGGGTGGCCTGGGCCAGGTCCCTGAGGGCGCTCCAGGAGCCGCCTGCGGGGATGCGGTCCAGCGCGCAGGAGACAGATGCGGCATCGGCGCCGGAAAAGGCGAGGATCTGGGTTTTGCCGTCCCAGTCGGCGGCCTGCTTGACCGGGCGGTACTCCTCGAGCACCACGTGGAAGTTGGAGCCGCCAAAGCCGAAGGCGCTCACCCCGGCGCGGCGCGGCATGCCGGCGTGCGGGAACCAGGGGCGCTTCTCGGTCGCGATGTAGAACGGGGTCGGACCGGAGGTGATCTCCTTCTGGGGGTTTTGCACCTTGATGGTCGGGGGGATCACCTTGTGGTGCAGCGCCAGCGCGGCCTTGATCAGGCCCGCGGCGCCGGCGGCGGCCTTGGCGTGGCCGATCTGCGACTTCACCGATCCCAGGCAGCACCAGGGGTTCTCGGCGGCGCCGTACACCTCGCGCAGCGCGCTCACCTCGACGGCGTCGCCCACCTTGGTCCCGGTGCCGTGCGCCTCGATGAGGCCGATGCTCTCGGGGGTGACGCCGGCGTTTCGGTAGGCGTTTCTGAGCGCGTTTTTCTGACCCGCAGCGCTCGGGGCGTAGATGGCGTCTCCCTTGCCGTCGCTGGACGAGCCGACGCCGCGGATCACCGCGTAGATCCTGTCGCCGTCGCGCTCCGCGTCGCAGAGCCTTTTCAGCACCACGATCCCCAGCCCCTCGCCGAGGATGGTGCCGTCGGCCGAGCTGTCGAACGGCTTGGCGTTTCCGGTAGGCGAGAGCGCCGGGGTCTTGCTGAAGCACATGTACATGAAGATGTCGTTGAAGGTGTCGATGCCGCCGGTCACCACGATGTCGGACCTGCCGGATTCGAGCTCCATGGAGGCTAGGTGCAGCGCGCTCAGCGAGCTGGCGCAGGCGGCGTCCACCACGCAGTTGGTGCCTCCCAGGTCGAACTGCTTGCTGATGCGCCCGGCGACCACGTTGCCCAAAAGGCCCGGGAAGGAGTTCTCCTGCCACGGCACGTAGGAATCGGAGATCCGCTCCACCACGTCGTTGGCGACCGCTTCGTCGACGCCTGCGTCCTTGAGCGCCGAACGCCAGATCGGGTGGCCCAGGCGTGCCCCCAGCGGAATGACCAGCTCCAGCGTCCCGGTGACCCCGAGGATGACGGAGGCGCGGCTCTTGTCGAAGCTGCGCTGCGGGCCGTAACCGGCGTCCTTCAGCGCCTGGCCGGCCGCGACCAGGCCGAGCAGCTGCGAGGTGTCGATCGCCTCCAGGACGTTCGGGGGGATGTTGAATTCCATCGGGTTGAAGTCGACCGGCGAGATGAAACCGCCGCGGCGGCCGTAGGTGCGGTCGGGGCTTTTCTGGTCCTGGTCGTAGTAGGCCTCGACCGGCCAATGGGAATCGGGGACCTCGGTGATGGCGTCGACCCCGTCCATGATGTTGGCCCAATAGGCATTACGGTCTTCGGCCTGCGGGAAGAGGCAGCCGATGCCGATGATTGCCAGCTGAGTTCCGTTGCTGGAGATGGCGGGCCTTGTATCGTCAGTTTTCAACAAAGGTACTCCTTGATGTGAGCGATTTCGAGCGGTTCCGGGGCGACGGCATCCTGCGGCAGGTCGAGCCCCTGGCTGCGCAGGAAATTGGCGCGGTTAAGCTGGGCCGCGCCGTGCAGGATATTGAGGGCAACGGTGACCACCTTGCGCCGTTGCGGTGCCTCCAGGAAGGTGCCGGCGGCCCATTCGTTGAAGGCGCCCATGGAGGGGCCGCACCAGACCTGGTAATCCATGCGGCGCTGGTCGGCGCCGTCCTTGGCCCAGTGGGCGGCCATCCCCAAGTACCAGCGGAACACCAGCGCCATCATGTGCTTGGGATCGCGCTCGGAGCGCGCCACCTGGGCGGGGTCGCGGGTGAGGAAGTAGGCCCTGGTATCGCGCCAGATCTCCTCCAAAGGCGCCAGGAACATGGTCTTCTCCAGCTTGTCGCGTTCGGCGGCGGGCAGCTCGTCCAGACTCCTGTGCGCCCGGTACAGCTCGTAGAGTTTCGCCGCGCGCATCGGGAACATGGTGCCGCGCTTCAGCACCTGCACCGTGACACCCATCTCGAACATGTCGGCGGCAGGCGCCATGGTGACGTCGGCCTGGCGCGTCTCGGCCAAAAGGGCGCGGACCGCGTCCGAGGTCCCCGACTCGACGCAGGACTGGTTCACCGATCCGGTCATGAGGTAGGCGGCGCCCATGGCGAAGGCTGCGGCAGCGGAGGCGGGGGTGGAGATGCCGCCGGCAAGCCCCACCCTAAGCCGGCACTGGTAGCCGTACTGGCGTTCGAGCTTCACCGCGAGCGATTTGATGGTCGGGAACAGGGCCATGGCGGGGCGGTTGTCCGTATGCCCGCCGGAATCGGCCTCGGCGGTCACCTCCTGGGCCAGCGGGACCAGCGCCGCCAGCTCGGCCTGCTCGGCGCTCAGGGAGCCGTTGGCCACCAGCTCGCGCAGGAACTTTTCCGGCGCGGGGGCGAAGAACCTGGCGGCCAGCTCCTCGCGGGAGACCTTGGCGATGATCCGGTTCGGCGTCACGATGCTGCCGTCTGCGGCGCGTTTGATGCCATGCAGCCGGTAGCGGATCAGAGGCAGGGTCAGCGCGAGGAAGGCCGAGGCCTCGATGATGCGCACCCCTTTTCGGATGTAGAGTTCGGCGAGCTCCCGTTCCAGATCGGGCTCGTGCGGGGAGTGGATCAGGTTGAAGCCGTACGGGATGTCGCCCAGGGAGGCGCGCAGGCGCTCGGCGCTGGCCTCCACCTGCGACAGCGGCAGACCGGCTGCGCCGAAAAAGCCGAGCATCCCGGCGCGTCCGAGCTCCTCAGCGATGGCCGCGGAGCTGATCCCCTTGGCCATCGAGCCGCCGAGGTAGGGGAAGCGGATGCCGATTTCCCTGCAGAAGGCGGGATCGCCCAGGTTTTCTGGGAGGCACGGGGGGGCGAAGCCGGCCAGCAAGAGACCGGCGTCGGAGCCGGCACCCAGGCGGCCCACGCCACCGAGTTCCGGGACCAGAGCGCCGTCCTTTTCAACGAGGAACAGGGGGTGGCGCACGCAACGAAGCGCCTCCTTGAGAGATCCGTTCTTGGCGGCCGGAGCGCCCGCAGCGGCGGACCAGGAGCCGAGGCAGTCATGTTTTTCAGGGTGACCGGACAGGTCACCTGCGCGTGCAAAACGGTTCAAACGGGCGTCTCCTGTTGCCGGCATATTTGCAGCGGAAGTTGCGATGGCCTAAAGGTAACTAAATCGGCAGAAGGACAAGGCTTGGGCCTGGGGGAGGCAGGTTCACACATAATCTCAATCATTTCAGGGGAGAGACCCGGATCGGGGATTATCGATACTGCCCATTTTAACAGAGTATGTGTACATTAAATCGTGTCAAAAGGCAAGACAAGACGCCGGTTCAGGGCATTTTTTCGGGCGTGTGGGCGTTTTGCTTTTCCTGATTAATGCCCTCTTTTCTTTTCGATCGCCTGCAGCAGGTAGGGGTAGATCGTGTCGGTGACGATGCGGTATCCTGCGCCGGTCGGATGGATGCCATCCTGCTGGTTCAAAGACGCCTTCCCTGCGACCTCGGCCAAGAAGAACGGGACCAGTATCAGACCGTTTTTTTGGGCGATGGACGGGTAGATGGCGGCAAATTCCTCGGTAAAGGGTCCTCCCATGTTCGTCAGCGCCTTCATGCCGGCCAGGACCACTACGACATGCCTCGCCTCGAGCAGCGTCACGATCTCTTCGATGTTTCTGCGGGTCAGCTTGGGATCGATGCCGCGCAAGCCGTCGTTGGCGCCGGTTTCCAGGATGATGATGTCGGGGTGCAGTTTCAGTATCCAGTCGACGCGCGAAAGGGTGCCGGAGCTGGTTTCTCCGCTGATGCCGGCGTTGACCACCTGCCAGCGGTAACCCGCCTGTTGGAGCTTTTGTTCCAGCTGGGCCGGGTAGGCCTCCGATGGCGGCAGGCCGTAGCCGGCGGTGAGGCTGTCGCCCACGGCGACGACGGTCCCCTCGGAGGCGGGGGCGGCAGCGGGACGCGGCGCAGGCTTTTCCGGCTCCTTCTGGCAGCCGGTGACAAGCGTGCAGAGGGTCAGGGCGGCGGCAAGAAAAAGTTTTGCTGACATCAGGTATCCTCCTTCATTTCTGCCCGAGCCCCGAGCCCCGAGCCCCCAGTCCCGAGCCCCATTAAGTTAACGATCACAGCCAACATTGCGCAACTGGGCAAGCCCCCTCCCCCTTGATGGGAGAGGGTGAAAGCTCGTTCAAGCCTCACCCTCCCCCCTGCCCCCTCCCATCGAGGGAGGGGGAGCTAAGCAGCAAGAGCCAAACTTAAAGAGTGCCCTAACCCTAGTTCCCCAGCCCTAGTCCCCCAGCCCCAGCCCCGCCTCTCACTCATCCGCCTGCTCGCGCAGAAAGGTTACCGGCTTGTGCCGCAGGATGGGGAGGGAAACGGCCATGCCGACGCAGAGCACCAAAAGGGTGGTGGACAGCACGAGGAGCAGGCTCGCTGCGGGATAGGCCTGGTAGTCCAGGTCAAATACCTGCCGGCAGATGATGAGACTGCCGACTTGCGAGATGAAGAGCGCTATCAGCCCGCTCACCAGGCCCAGGAAGAGGTTTTCCGCCGCAAAGACTGCCAGCACGAAGCGCCTGCGCGCTCCGAGGATGGTGAAATAGACCGCCTCCTGAAGCCTGGCATATCTGGTGGCGAAGACGGAACTCACGACGATCAGGACCCCGGCGACGATGCTGAATGAGGTGAAGAAGCGCACGATGCTGGAGAGCCTTGCCATGATGCGACCAAAGACGGTCACCGTCTCGGTCAGGTCGATGACGTTCACGTTGGGAAACCTGTCCACGATCCTGTTCTGGACGGCGCCGATGCGGCTCTTCTCGATCCGGGCGGCACAGAACAGGGTCTGGGGCGCATCGGACAAAAGCGACTCGGGGAAGACGAAGTAGAAGAAGGGGGTGACGCCGCCGCTGGTCCTGGTGCGGATGCTGGCGATGCGCGCCTTTATCAGGATACCCTGGACCCGGAAGGTGATGGTGTCGCCCAGCTCCATCTTGTGCATCTTCAGCACCGTGTCCAGCACGGATACCTGCTGTTCGGGCCAGTCCCTCCTGAACAGCGTCTTGCCGGAAATGATCCGCTCGTCCTCCAGCAGATGCCTGCGGTAGGTGAGGTTGAACTCGCGCCCCAGGTTGTCGCCGCGCGCCTCGCGCTCCTTTTGCGGATCTATCGCCTCGCCGTTGACGGCGCTCACGGTGCCGCGCACGATCGGATAAAACTTCGCCTCTTGCCCGAGTGTCCCGGCGAATTCCCGCTTTTGGCTCGGCTGTATGTCTATGAAGAAGACGTTCGGTGCGCCGGGAGGGAAGGACTGGATGAAGGAGGCGTCCAGGTTCTTCTCCACAAGCGTGATGGCGAAGATGACTGCGAACGCCGCGGAGAGCGTGACGATGATGGAGCGTGAGGCGTTGCGCGGACGGAACAGCCCCTTCACCGCCTGGCGCAGCGTCAGGTTTCTCGGCTCGCGGCGCCTGAGAAGCCAGAGTACCCCGTGCGACAGCAAAAATGCGACCAGTACCAGGATCAGCAGGGCGAGGACGAAGTACAGTCCGGTCTTGATCTCCCTGATCCGGAACAGCACCATGGCGAGGAAGAACAGGGTCCCCGCGCCTGCGATGACCCAGGTGGAGCGGTTCCAGAAACTTTCCTGCTCCTGCTTGCCGAAGATGACCCGCGGTTTCACCTCCTTCAGCCGGTACAGTGGGAGGGCGGTGAAGAGGGCAACGACGATCAGCCCGATCAGCATCCCTTCCAGTACGGCCCAGCCGGAGAGGGTGAAAGTGACCTGGGCCGGGATCAGGCCGCTGAACAGCCTGGGGAGGTAACCCTGCAGCAGCAGGCTCGCCATAAGTCCCGACAGGGTGCCGACAAATCCCAATGCCAGGGTGACGGCGAGGAAATGCCCGATGATGAAGCGGCTCCTGGCACCGACCGCCTTCATGACGGCGATGGTCCTCTCCTGCTCCTTGAGCAGGGCAAAGAGCGTGCTCTGGATGCCGAATCCGGCAAGCAGCAGGGTGAAGATGCCGCTCAGGTTCAGGAAGAACAAGAGGTTGTCGAAAAAGCGCTTCACCCGCGAGTCGGCCCCCCGGTAGGTGTCGACCCGCACCCGGCTGCCGGAGGCGGCGCTGCGCAGCCCGCCGGCGATCGGCTCCAGGCTCCCCGGATCGGCGACCTTGGCGAGGGTCACGTAGTCGACCCGGCTCCCCGTGCCGATCAGATCGAGCGAGTCGAGGTCACGGGCGCAGACGAAGATCCTGGGGCCCAGGGCGAAGAAATTCACCGGCCGGTCCGGCTCCTGCAGCAGCACGTCGCGGACGGTGAGCGTGGCCCGGCCGACGCGCAGCGCATCCCCCACCTTGATCTGGAGACGGTCCAGGAGGGTCTTTTCGACGATGAGGGAGCCGGGGGCGAGCACCTCGTGAAAGGGGCGCCCCGAGGCGAGCACGACCTTGCCGTAGAAGGGATAGCCCGGCTCCACCACCTTGATATCGCTCAGCAGGGAACCCTCGCCCACGTCCTTTCTCACCACCGAGTAAAAGGCCCAGTAACGCGCCGTTGCCAGCTCCCTTCGAGCGGCGTAGGAGGCGAGCTTCGCCTGGAGCGGCGCAGGAAGAGGGGCGTGCGCGTGCACGATGATGTCGGCGGCATGGAGCGCCTGCGCATCGCGCAGCAGGGAGGACTGGACGGAGCGGCTGAAGCTGCCCAGGGAGACGAGGGTGATCATGGAGAGGGCGACGCAGAGCACGAAGACGGCGCATTGCCGCTTGGCGCCGGTCATCTGGCGCAGGATGAAGCGCCCATTAACCATGGCTTGCGTCCGCCACGATCCTGCCGTCTTTGAGCGTCACCACCCGGTCGGCCCGGTGCGCGATCTCCGGACTGTGGGTGACCAGCAGCAGCGTGGTATCGTGTTCGCGCTTGAGTTCCAGCAGCAGTTCGAGGACCGCTGCGCCGTTAACCGAGTCGAGGTTGCCGGTCGGCTCGTCGGCAAAGATGATGCGCGGCTCGTTGATCAGGGCCCGGCAGATGGCGCAGCGCTGCTTCTCGCCGCCGGAGAGCTGGTGCGGGAAGTTCGACATGCGCCCGGCAAGGCCGACCCGTTCAAGCAGCGCCTCCGCCTTGCTGCGGGCTCCCGGATCTCCCCTGAGTTCGGCCGGGAACATGACGTTTTCGCGGGCGTTTAGCGAGGGGACCAGGTGGAAGGACTGGAAGACGAAGCCGAAGGTGGCGTTGCGCAGCGGAGCGAGGGCGTCCTCGCTCAAGTCGGTGATGTCCGTGTTCTCGATCAGCACGCGCCCCTGGTCCGGACGGTCCAGGCCGGAGAGAATGGTGAGCAGGGTCGATTTGCCGCTGCCGCTTTCACCCTTCACCACCAGGAACTCCCCCTTCGAGACGGCCAGCGAGACGTCGTCCAGGACCTTGATGGCACGGTTTCCGATCTGGTAGCTTTTGGTGACGCCGCGGGTTTCTAGAATGGTCATCTGGGCCCTGCTGCAGGTTTCGTGTCACGGCCGGATGCGTGCCGGCCCTTCGATAAGTTGCCGTTTGGGTGAACTTTTTTTAATGGTTCGGTTTACAGTGAGAAAAGTTTTATTATACTACCTGCATTACGGTTTTTAAGGTGGTGTCATGCGCAGACTAACACGCTCTTGTGGAACCATGGAACCGGACCTGGCAATGTGCAGAACCAGCGGCATAGGGACAGTTATCCCCGGAACAGATAGCGAGATGTACTATTGCAGACTCAACAATGACGATTGCAGGTATGCCATGAGTTTTGGTTTTGACTATCTATGCAAGCACCCGGACAACCGCCTTTTCCTGATACCAGAAGATGCCGATCCCGAGTCATTCCCTCTTTGCTCTCCCGAAGATACCAAGAAAATGATCCATGGTTAGAGCTGCGTTCCGCTCGCTCTTGACGACGCCAGGTGGGACTTCCTTGCCAGTCGCGCTCTACCGTACATCCCGGTTATCGGCATGGGCGCTCAGGCGGCGACAGGAACTGCACTGGTCGTCCCTAATACGGCACGAAGAGGTTTTTCCCGGCTTGGCAGACCGGGCAAACCCAATATTCCAGGAGATCCTCGAAGGGAACTTCGGGTGGAACCTCGTTGACAGCATCTCCCACGGATGGATCGTAGACATACTGGCAGACGGTACACTTCCATCTCTGCATGATAGAATGCTCCTGTCTTTGAGATCGCTGCAGATATACGGCAGAGAAGCCCGCCGGTACCGTTTACCAGACAACCGGTTGCGGTTCCTTCTTCACCAGCAGGATGCTGCACGGCATGTTCCGGATGACCTCGTCGTTTTCACGGCCAAAGAGCAGGTGTTCCAGCCGCCCTTCTTCATGGGCCAGCAGCACGATGAGATCTACCTTCTCCTGCTGCACCACCCGGGTGATTTCTTCTACCGGATCGCCGTCCTTGATGATGACCTTGATGGCGCAACCCGAGCTGATCTCGCTGCGCAGCATCCTGGCGAGTTCTTCCCGCGCTTCTTCCTGGATGTTGGCATAGGTCTTGTGCTCGTCATGATAGGGCAGCGGGGCGTTCAATGCTTCCATATCCACCGGATTAGAGATCAGGTGCAGGACCAGAAGCTCAGCGCCGTATTTCTTGGCCAGAGAACTTGCTATCTGGACCTCCTCCCGGCAGTATTGCCTCATCCTGTTGACCACTAGAACCCTCTCGATCTTTTCCATGGCCTGCCTCCTGTTTAGTATTATCTGCGTCAACCGTCACGACTGCAAGCGTGCATCCCTATATCGGCCAGCAAGGTTCGGATGCACGCCGAAACCGGTATTGGCGTCCAATCATGAGAGTGCTAATGATTGAACACCGCCTAGTATAACCCATTGCCAACTCCCAGCAACTTGGTATGGGTGTTTTGTCTTCTAGGGTGGGCCTCGGTCAGACATCCATTGGGAACGGCCCCGATAACCGTTACAGGAGGTTTCACGATGCGCCAGATACTGAAGCACGCCGCTGTTTTTTGCCTCACATCGAGCCTCGGCTCCTGTGCCTCGGTGTCTCTGGTTGATACCTGGAATCGCTTCGTCTCCAGCCCCCGATAGTCCCCTCCCTGCCGGCGCGTACTCATAGGCAAGAACGAGACGCGGCCATTGCAGCTATGTCGCAACCACCACCCCGCACCCTGCCATCTGCCAGCCACCCCGCCTCAGGCATTGGATCGCTACCTCAACAAGCAACTCGTGCCAGGCGGTCCGCTATCCAAGAAGCACCTTGGTAATCGTCGGGCTCCCTAGTATGAGGGGCTATTGCGACACAGGCCCGAAACTCCCTGTGATAGAGGAAAATCCGCCCTGTTTGGCTCTGTCCGGCAGAACCTCGCTATTATTAGTGCAATATAATTTTTGTCCGCTATAATCTGAGAGTTTTCCAAACAACCGGAACAAGACATTGAGGAAGGGATGCCGCTATGGCAATGAATACGGACACTGCCGTCCAGTTATACATGTTCAGGTTCTGGATCGAGCTGCCCGGGAGCGCGGAGCGCGAAAGGCCTGAGAGCGTGAAGCGTGAAGGGTGAAGGACGCACCGTGATAAGTGCCATGACCGCCTCACGGGAGGGACCGGATGAGCTACGTGCACCATACCATTTTGCTCGTCGACAGTAACAGCGACGACGCCCATTTCACCCGGCTCGCCCTGCAACGCGTCGGGGTCATCACCCCGGTTCAGACGCTGAGCGACGCGGATGAGGCCCTCGGTTACCTGACCGGGCAGGGGAGGTATGCGGACCCGGAGAGCCGCCCCTGGCCGGTTTTGCTGCTGCTCGACCTGCATCTCACCGGGAAGTCCGGCCTTGAGCTTTTGGACTCGCTGCGCAGCCACCCCCTGTTGAAACGCCTGCCGGTAATCGTACTCACCTCGTCCCGGGATCCCGCCGACGTCACCCGGGCCTACGAAAAGGGGTGCAATTCCTATCTGGTCAAGCCGACCTCCTTCAACGCCCTGCTGGTCCTGATGCAGGGCCTGGTCCAGTACTGGTTCAGCCTGAACGAAACGGCCGAGCTTTGCCAGGCCACGGACTGACCGTGACGGACAATGCCGGCGGCATCCCGTAGGAGATCATGGACAAGATATTCGAACCGTACTTCACCACCAAGGTTCCGGAGCAGGGAACCGGCGTCGGGCTCTTCATGTCGAAAACCATCATCGAAAAGAACATGTGCGGCTCCTTGATGCGCGACACGGGCAAGGGCGCCGAGTTCCGCATCGAGGTGTAACGGGTCGAAGTCGACGAGGCGCAAATGGGCGATGCGAGACTGAAAATCGTGGCGGCCGGCTCTGAGGCCCCCCCGGGGGAACTGGGGAAGAGCGTCGCCAAGAGCCACCTGGTCAACAGGCTCAACTACCTCAACTTCCAGGACCACACCGTCCTGGTCAACCTGCGTCACCTAAGCTACGACAACACCATCTTCCTGCGTGCCCGTCCGCTCCCCTGCGCCGGCGAGCGCCTGGACTGCCTCTGGGCCGAGATCCCGAGCCTCAGGCAGCTGCTCAAGAGCTATCGCTTCGACTTCCTGCTCATCCCGGACGGCAAGAAGTATCTGCTGGTCAACTCCGAGGTGGTCAGCATGGACGAGGAGGGGATCTCCCTGATCCTGCCGGTCACCTGCCGCGAATTCCAGGCCCGCAGGATCAAGAGGCATCCGGCCGCGGAGATCTCCGTCCAGATGCTCCAGCACGGCGCGCTGATCCAGGGGAAACTGGTCGATTTCACGCCCGTTTCGCTGCTCGCCACAGGCTGCGCGCAGCCGCCGGCGAGCTTTCAGTGGGTGAACCCGGAGACCCCGGTGCACCTGCGCCTTCTGAAGGGGAAGTTCATGGTCTATTCCGGCTCCTTCGAGATCCTCTCCCAGCGTCAGGCGGGAGAGACCCGCGCCTTCGTCCTCAGGCAGCTGCAGGGCAATATCCACAGGTTCAAGAACAAGAGGTACCGCAACATCCGGCAGCAACTGGTCCCCTCGCCCAACATCGTCTTCGAGCATCCGCTGATCGGCAAGAGGGTCAACCTGAAGCTCGCCGACCTGTCCGGCTCCGGTTTTTGCGTGGAGGAGAGCGAGGGGGAGTCGGTGCTGATGGCCGGCATGATCATGCGGGAGCTGAAGATCACCTTTGCCCACGGCTTCAGCGTGACCTGCACGGCGCAGGTGGTCTCCCGCAACGTCACGGGCCCGCAGGGGCAGGAAAAGACTGTCCGCTGCGGGGTGGCGCTTTTGGACATGGACATCCGCGAGCATGTGCAGCTTCTCTCCATGCTGCATCAGGTGGCGGACCGCAAGTCCTACGTCGGCACCGAGGTGGACCTGGACGACCTGTGGGATTTCTTCTTCGAGACCGGCTTCATCTACCCCGGCAAGTACGCCCACTTCCAGGCCAACAAGGAACAGATCAAGAAGACCTACGCCAAGCTGTACGGGGAGAATCCCCAGATAGCCCGGCATTTCATCTACCTGGACCGGGGCGCCATACTGGGGCACATGGCCATGGTCCGCTTCTACCACGACTCCTGGCTGATACACCACCATGCCGCGCGGAAGACGGTGACCATCAAGGCGGGGCTCGCCGTGCTGGACCAGGTAAGCCATTACCTGAACGAGCTGCAGAGCTTCTCCTTCGCGCACCTGCGTTTCGTCTACTGCTACTACCGCCCGGACAACAAGTTCCCCAGCCGGGTGTTCGGCGGCTTCGCCAGGCAGCACCAGGACCCGCGCGTCTGCTCGCTGGACCTGTTCGCCTACTCGCATCACCGCGGCGGCCGGCAAGGGGAGGGGAGTCTCCCCTCGCCCTGGGAGCTGACCCGCAGCACCCCCTTCGACCTGGCCGAGCTGAACGATTTCTACCGACATGTCTCGGGGGGGCTCATGACCCAGGCCTTCGACCTGCAGCCGGGGTCGGTCGGGGAGGACGGCCTGGCCGCGGAGTACCGGGCGCTGGGGTTCAAAAAGGAGCAGTACCGCTATGCGCTGCGCAAGGAGGGGAGCCTCAAGGCGTTCATCCTGGTGAACTGCACCGATGCCGGCTTCAACATGGCCGATCTCACCAACTGCGTCACCCTGATCATCCTGGACGACTCCGTGCCGCGCGACCTCGTGCAGTTCAGCCTCAGGGAGGTCTCGCGGCACTACGAAGGGGAAGAGATGCCGGTTTTGACCTATCCGGTCTCCTACCTGGAGCAGGAGTCGATCGCCTACGAGAAGAGCTATCTGCTCTGGATACTGGACCTGCAGTACAGCGACGACTACTTCGAGTACTGCGAGGGGTTGTTCAGAAGCGTCAAGAAGGCGTGACGATGGGAACTGCCGGAGACCACATGGAAGCTGCGCGGCTTGGCGACGCTCCGCTTTACAACAGCCGGATCATCAACTCCTTCATCCTGCTGATCAAGCAGCGCTACAGCTATGTCAACGTGGCAGAACTGCTCGACTACGCGGGGATGAAGGAGTACGAGGTGGCGGACCAGGCGCACTGGTTCAGGCAGGACCAGGTCGAGCGCTTCTACGAGAGGCTGGTTCAGGTGACCGGCAACCCGAAGATAGCGCGCGAGGCGGGACGCTACGCCGCGTCACCGGACGTCCTGGGCGCGATGAGGCAGTACATACTGGGACTGGTCGATGCCGCCAGCACCTTCGAGATCATCAACAAGACCACGGCGAACTTCACCAGGTCCGCCAGCTACCAGTCGCGACGGCTCTCCTCGAACGCGGTGGAGATCGTGGTCACACCGATCGAGGAGGGGGTGGAGAAGCAGTTCCAGTGCGAGAACAGGATCGGCTTCTTCGAGGCGATCGTGCTCATCTTCAACCACAAGATCACCGACCTGCAGTACTTCCCGGACATCCATCATCTCCCCACCATCCAGCACCCGGAGTGCATGTTCCGGGGCGGACGGGTCTGCCGCTACATCGTCACCTGGGAAAAGACGCTCTACGTCTTCCTGAAGAAGATGCGCAACCTGGTGGCCCTCTTCGTACTGGTCTTCAACCTGACCCTGGCGTTCACCGGCCACTTCGGCATCCTGTCGGCCTCTCTGCCCGCCTCGCTCTGCCTGATCCTGTTCCTGGCGCTTGGGGCGGAGAAGAGCGAGAAGCGCGCCCTCCGGTCGAGCCTCAACAGCACCAAGGAGTCGATGGAGAACCTGCTGGACCAGATCGACCTCAACTACAACAACGCCATGCTGACCCACGAGATCGGCCAAAGGCTGGGCTCCTACCGGCGGGTCGAGGAGATGCTCCCCGACGTCGCGCGCATCATGCAGCGCCGGCTCGCCTACGACCGTGGGGTGATCCTCTTGGCGGACCGCGACCGGTGCCGGCTGGAGCTGCGTGCAAGCTACGGCTACTCGGAGCGCGACCTGTCCTGCCTGAGCGGCATGGAGTTCCGGCTCGACCCGAGCGACGGCTCCAAGGACGTCTACATCGACGCCTTCCGGGAGCAGAAACCGTTCCTGGTAAACGACCTGGAGCATGCCGGGGCAGCGCTGGGCGCGCGCAGCCTGGCCTGCGCGCAGACCACCGGCACCCGCGCTTTCATCTGCTGCCCCATCGTCTGCGAGGACGCCTCGCTTGGCGTTTTGGCCGTGGAGAACGTGCAGGCGAAGAAACCGCTGGTCGAGCGGGACATGAGCGTCATCATGGGGACCGCCTCGGTGATCGGCATCAGCATACGCAACTGCGAGCTGATCGGCGCCCTGGAAAAGGCCAACGAGGAGCTGGAGCTCAGGGTCGCCAAAAGGACCGAGGACCTGGAGCGGAGCCGGGAAAAGCTGCAGCTGCAGCACGAGGAACTGGAGCGGACCTACTTCGACCTCGAGGAGGAAACGGCGCAAAGGCTCCTCGCGCTGCAGGAGCTGGGCGAAAAGGAGCGCATGATGCTGCAGCAGGGGCGCCTGGCGGCTCTGGGGGAGATGATCAACAACATCGCCCACCAGTGGCGCCAGCCCCTGAACGAGCTGGGGCTCATCGTCCAGGAGCTCCCCATGATGTACGACCGGGGGGACTTCAACCGGGAGTACCTGAAAAGCAGCGTGGCCAGGTTCATGAAGGTGCTGGCCCACACCTCGAAAACCATCGACGACTTCCGCAACTTCTTCAAACCGGACCGGGACAGGGTCCGTTTCGACGTGAAAGAGGTCCTGGCGAAGACGCTCTCCCTGATCGAGGAGAGCTTCAAGCACCTGCAGATCAGGGTCAGCGTCAGTGCGAGCGCCGAGCCGCACATCGTCGGCCATCCCAACGAGTTTTCCCAGGTGGTGCTGAACATCCTGTTCAACGCGAGGGATGCCTTCCTGGACCGCGAGGTCACGGAGCGGGAGGTGGTGATCGGGCTCTCAGAGGAGGGGAGCTTGGCGGTGGTCACCATCACCGACAACGCAGGCGGCATCGACGAGGCGATCATCGGCAAGATCTTCGACCCCTACTTCACTACCCGGGGGCCGGAGCAGGGGACCGGCATCGGGCTCTACATGTCCAAGATCATCATCGAGAAGAACATCCCGGGGCGGCTCACGGTGCGCAACACATCGAAGGGGGCCCAGTTCAGGATAGAGGCGCCCGCTGCCTGATCGGAGAGCGGCCGGCCAATGGCTTAGGCGGGACTGCCACTGTAGCAACCGGGCCGGGCGTTGGCCGCAGACAGGCATAGGGCGGGCCGTCTGTCAGTGGCCGCTAAAGCGACAATGTCTCAGGGGCAAAGCTCATTGCACCAAGCTCTCCGGCGATGCCTTGAGCGGACCGGCTTGTGGGCTTCCGGGAGCCGGTTTACAGGAGAGTCCAAAATAGCATTAGAGCATACACATGATAGCATTGACAAGGCCGGCGCTCGGGATAATATTAGTGGATGTAACTAAAGTCGCGCGGCGTGACTATCCAGCATCAAGCGATGCAAGACGGCCGAGTTGCCGAAGAAAGTACCTTTGGTAGACTCGGCCCGGTTGTTTCCGAAGGTCAGGTCCGAGCCTGCGCGCACCCTGAGGTCCCAGTCGTCATCTTGCGCAGCGGTCCGCAGTTTCCGCACATCCGGCAACAAGCACACGGAGAGACCGATGGCAAAGTCGTATATCTTCCTTGTGGAGGACAATTGGGACGACGCGTTCTTGGTCAGCCGCATCATAGAAAAGGTCTGTGAGGAGCGCATCATCGTCGTGCGCGACGGGGAAGAGGCGATTGAGCTTTTAGAGCGGATGGCCGGGGACGGGAGCTATCGGCGCATCCGGCTGCTTTTGCTCGACCTGAAGCTCCCCAAGTTAAACGGCATCGAGGTGCTGCAGAGCATCAGGCAGTCGCATCCCTTGCGCGACCTGCCGGTTGCGGTCCTGACCTCGTCGGACAACGATCTGGACCAGGAGCGCTGCCGGGCGCTGGGGATACTGGACTACATCTTCAAACCGCTGACGGCCGAACGGCTGCAGCGCGTGCTCCCTCCGAGCAGGATACCCGAATGAACAACGACGCCGCCGACCGACGGAACGTGGCTGCCGTGCCCTACGATCTGAGCGGGATCGCGCTTTTGTACGTGGAGGACGAAATCGACGCCCGGAACATGGTGGGCAAGATGCTCGCCATGAACTACCCCAAGCTGAAGCTCTATACGGCGGACAACGGTGCGGCGGGCCTGGAGCTGTACCGCGAAAACGAGCCCGAGATCGTCATGACCGACATAAACATGCCGGTCATGGACGGCATCCGCATGTCCAGGGAGATCAAGTCCCTAAACCCCGAGGCCAGCATCATCGCCGTCACCGCCCACTCCGACACCTCCTACCTGCTGAACGCCATCGAGATCGGCATCCACTACTACGTGCTGAAACCGATCAACTACGATGAACTGTTCTCGGTCATCGACAAGATCCTGGAGCAGATCGTGCTGAAGCGCCTGGTCGGCGAACAGAACCGGCGCATCATCGAGAGCGAGAGGCAACTCTCCGGCGCGCAGCGCATCGCCCACCTGGGGAGCTGGCAGCTCGATCTGACCGACGGGAGCATGAACTGGTCCGACGAGATGTTCCGCATCTGCGGCATCGATCCCGGCTCCATCCCCGCCTACTACTGGACCTTCCTGGACCGCTTCCTCCCGGAGGACCGTGAGCTGATCAAGAAGGCGATGCGGGACGCGGTGGAAAACCGGCAGCCGGTCAGCGCCCAGTTCTGCCGGATACACCGGCCCGACGGGGCGCTGCGCGTGCTGCGCGTCGAGGCGGAGGTGATCCTGGACGGCGAGGGGGTGCCGGAAACGATGATCGGCACCTCGCACGACGTCACCGAGCTGAAGCAGGCCGAGGAGCAGATCCGCACCCTGACCGACGAGCTGGAGCGGCGCGTGGTCCAGCGCACCGCGCTTTTGCAGGCGAGCGTCCAGGAGCTGGAGAGGTTCAGCTACTTCGTCTCCCACGACCTGCGCGCGCCCGTGGCACGGCTGGAGGGGTACTGCCGGGCGCTGGCCGAGGACTGCACCGGCTGTCCCGTCACCCGCTGCAACCAGTACGCGGAGCGGGCCGAACGGGTGGTGCGGCAGATCAAGCACATCATCGACGCCTTCAACAACCTGACCCACTACGCGAAGTGCAAGCTCGTCTTGGAGGAGGTCGACCTGAGCGCCGTGGTCCGCAGCATCGCCTCCGGATTCGAGCAGAGCGAACCGGAGCGCCAGGTCGAGTTCGTCATCGCCGAGCGCCTGCTGGTCAGGGGGGATCCCGGCCTGCTGCAGATCGCCATGGAGCACCTGATCGGCAACGCCTGGAAGTTCACCTCGAAGAAGCAGCGGGCGCGCATCGAGTTCGGCTGCAGCGAGCAGGTGGGGGCTCGGGTCTATTTCGTGCGCGACAACGGCGCCGGCTTCAACATGAAGTACCTGGACAAGCTGTTCAAGCCGTTCCAGACCATCCACAGCCCCGGCGAATACAACTGGAACGGGACGGCGATCGGTCTTGCCACGGTGCACAGCATCATCCTGCGCCACGGCGGCAGGATCTGGGCCGAGGGTGAGGTGGACCGGGGCGCCGCCTTCTATTTCACCCTGGAGCCGAACCCGGAGCCGGGTGATTTCATGGAGCGCAAACAGTTATCGTGAGGGGACATGGCTAACATGAACGGCACCCTGACGGCGCTTGACACCGATCACGGTGCCGAATTCCGCATCGAGGTATGACGATGGCACCGATCTCCTACCAGATCCGGGACATAGCGCTGCTCTTTGTCGAGGACGAGATAGAGGCGCGGGACATGCTGGTCCGGATGCTCGGCATGAACTACCCGGGCCTCGACCTCCACGTGGCCGAGAACGGCGTCACCGGGCTCGAGCTGTTCCGAGAGCTTAGGCCCGAGATCGTCATGACGGACATCAACATGCCGCTTATGAACGGCATCGCCATGGCCAGGCAGATCAAGGAGATCGATCCGGACGCGACCATCGTCGCCGTCACCGCCCACAGCGACACCACCTACCTCTTGAACGCCATCGAGATCGGCATCGATCACTACCTGCTCAAACCGGTGAACTACGACGAGCTGTTCGGGGTGATCGACAAGATCGTGGAGAAGATCGCCCTGAAACGCCTGGTGCACGAGCAGCTGGAGAGGATCCGGCGGCGGGAGCAGCAGCTCTCCGAGGCGCAGAAGATCACCCACCTGGGGAGCTGGGAGTGGGACGCGGCCAGCGGCCAGCTGGTCTGCTCGGACGAGCTGTTCCGCATCCTGGGGCTTGAGCCGGAGCAGGCGGTACCCTCCTACCGCGCCTTCCTGGAGCTCGTGCATCCGGCGGACCGCGAGGCGCTGGAAAAGGTCGTCGAAGAGGCCTTCGAAAAGCGCCAGGGGGTGAGCTCGCACCACTTCCGCATCGTGCGCCCGGACGGCTCGCCCCGGATCGTGCGCGGCCAGCTGGAGGTGAACTTCGCCCAGAGCGGCGCGCCGCTCTCCCTGATCGGGACCTGCCACGACGTGACCGAACAGAAGGGGGCCGAGGCCGCGCTGCGCGCCTCCGAGCAGCGCTTCTTCAAGATCTTCCAGGCGACCCCGGACCTTTTGAGCATCACCCGCGCCGAGGACGGCTCCTTCTTCGAGGTGAACCAGGCCTTCCTGAGGTCGCTCGACTACCAGCGCGGCGAACTGGTCGGCCGCTCTGCGCTCGAGCTCGGCATCTGGGTGGACCCCCGGGAGTGCGACCTGGTGCAGCGGACGCTCCGGGAGCAGGGGGAGGTGCGCGACGTCGAGGTGCGCCTGCAGGCGAAGACGGGGCGGCAGCTGGTGGGCCTGATCTGCGCCGAGCCGATCGAGATCGACGGCCGCGAGCTGGTGCTCACCCTGTTCAAGGACATCAGCGAGCGCAAGCGCCTGGAGGGGGACCGCGCCCGCCTGGCCGCCATCGTGGAGTCCTCCGACGACGCCATCATGGCGACCGATGCCGAGGGGATGATCACCAGCTGGAACGCGGGGGCGGAGAAGATCTTCGGCTACGAGGCCCGGGAGGCGAAGGGGAGGCACCTCTCATTCCTGGCCCCCCCGGACAGCAGGGAGGAGATCACGCGGCTGCATCGGGCGATCCGCAACGACGAGCAGGTCACCCACTTCGACACGGTGCACGTCAGAAAGGACGGCGGGCGCATCCACGTCTCGCTCACCCTGTCGCCGATCCGGGGGGGCGACGGCGCCATCGTGGGGACCTCCTGCATCGCGCGCGACGTGACGGAGCGCACCAGGATGGAGGAGATCATCAGGCACCAGGCCCAGCACGACACGCTGACCGACCTCCCCAACCGCAAGCTCTTCATGGACTTCCTCACCCTGGAGCTGGCCCAGGCGCGCCGCAACCGGAGGTTCCTCGCCGTGCTCTTCATGGACCTGGACCACTTCAAGCAGATCAACGACACGCTGGGGCACGCGGCGGGCGATCAGCTCCTGCAGGCGGTGGCCCAAAGGCTCAAGCGCTGCGTCCGCGAGTCGGACACGGTGGCGCGCATCGGCGGCGACGAGTTCAACGTCCTGATGCCGGACCTGACCCAAAGCGACGACGTGGGCAAGGTGGTCGGCAAGATCATGGGGGTGTTCGAGACCCCGTTTCTGCTTGGCAACGTCGAGATCAAGGCGAGCACCAGCGTCGGCATCAGCATGTTCCCGGAGGACGGCGACAGCTGCACCGAGCTGGTGCAGAAGGCGGACAGCGCCATGTACGTCGCCAAGCAGTCGAGCGGCAACAGCTACCAGTTCTACAACGCCGAGATCAACTCCCGCACCCTGTCGCGCCAGAAGATGGAGCGCCTTTTGCGCGGCGCGGCGCACAAGGGGGAACTGGAACTGCAGTTCCAGCCCCTGGTGCGGGTGGACAGCGGCCGGATCGTGGGGGCGGAGGCGCTTTTGAGGTGGCGCCACCCCGAACTGGGCCTTTTGCTCCCCGCCCAGTTCCTCCCGGTGGCCGAGGAGACCGGGGCCATCATCCCGATCGGCGAGTGGGTGCTCTTCAACGCCTGCGCCCAGATGAAAAGCTGGCAGGACAAGGGGCACCGCTTCGCCGTCACGGTGAACCTCTCCAACCGCGAGTTCCATCAGCCGAACCTTCTGGCCCTGACCAGCCGCGCGCTGGCGCAGACCGGCCTCGACCCGCAGTCGCTGGAGCTGGAGATCACAGAGAAGGCGGCCATGGACCAGGTGGAGTTCTCCACCCGCAACATGCACAGGCTCACCGAGATGGGGGTCCGCTTCACGGTGGACGATTTCGGCGTCGGCCAGTCCTCGCTGCAGTCGATCAAACAGCTCCCCATCGGCAAGCTGAAGATCGACAGGAGCTTCATCCGGGGCATCGCAACCGAACCGGACGACCTGGCCGTGGTGAGCGCCGTGATCTGCATGTCCCACAACCTGCAGATGACGGTCAACGCGGTCGGCGTGGAGTCCCAGGAGCAGTTGACGCTGATCCGCGACCACGGCTGCGACGAGATGCAGGGGGACCTGATCAGCGGGCCGCTCCCCCCCCTGGAGTTCGAGCGGCTTTTGGCCGGCATGTGACGCCCCGGGGCGGCGCGTGAGCCGCCGCCTCCCGCTGGAAAACCTTATCGCGGGGGGCGTCCCCCCGCCTTCTTGCCTCGCCCGGGTACTCTGCTATAACTTCACTGTCCTTTTGAGGTATTGAGAAGCCTTAGCACACCGATACCACCCGTGGAGCCACAATGACCCAAGCCGTCCCCGATCCCTCCGGCCTCATGCCCGCCGAGCGCGACGCCTGCGCCATCATCTGCTACATCAACAAAGCCGGCAACCCCTCCCACGGCAACGTCCAGCGCACCATCGAGGCGCTGGTCAAGATGGGGCACCGCGCCGGCGAGATCAACGGGGAGGGGGACGGCTGCGGCATCCTGACCGACATCCCGCGCGCCATCTGGGACCAGATCCTCTCAGGCTCCGGGCTCCCCGCGGGCCTCCCGGAGCAGCCGGGCTTCGCCGTCGGGCACCTGCTCCTGGACCCGGTCCGGCTCGCCCAGGACCCGTCCCTGCAGCCGGCGCTGTTAAACGCCATGCGGCAGGCCGGCTTCCAGGTGCTGGCGGACCGGCCGGCCCAGGTCCGAAGCGAGGTCCTTTCGGCGCGGGCCCGGCTCTTCGAGCCGGTGCTCTGGCAGGTGGCCCTGCAGCTCGCCGATCACGACCAGGCGCCCTCCCGTCTCTTCGCGCTGCAGCTAGCCCTGGAGCGGCAGTTCCCGGTCCAGGTCGCCTCCCTTTCCTGCGACGTCGCCGCCTACAAGGTGCACGGCGCCCCCGAGGTCCTGTCCCGCTACTACCCGGAGCTGAAAAGGCGCGACTTCCTGTCCCGGGCCACCATCGGGCACAGCCGCTACTCGACCAACACGCTGCCGACCGTGCTGCGCGCGCAGCCCTTCTCGCTAATCGGGCACAACGGCGAGATCAACACCATCGCCCGGCTGCGCGAGGAGGCCCTCATGCTCGGCATCGAGCTCGGCCCGGGGGGAAGCGACTCCCAGGACCTGAACCGGACCCTGGAGGGGCTCATCTGCTCGCACGGCTTCACCCTGTTCGAGGCGATGGAACTCGTGTTCCCGCCGGTGTTCAGCGCCATGGACCGGATGGAGCCGGAGCTTGCCGCCCTGTACGGCTGGTTCAGGCGCTTTTTCAGCGCCAGCGCCCAGGGCCCCGCCGCCATCATCGCCCGGCACCGCGACCAGTGCGTCTTCAGCGTGGACGCCATGGGGCTCAGGCCGCTTTGGGTCGGCGAGACGGACAAGGAGATCTTCGCCTCCTCCGAGCTGGGCGTGGTGCCGCACGAGGAGATCGCGAGCGACCCCAAGCCGCTGGCGCCGGGAGAGAAGATGGGGGTGCGGCTTTTGCGCGGTGAGACCCCGCGGCTTTTGCGGCACGAGGAGCTGCGCTGCGAGATACTGTCCCGGTTCCGCAGGCGCACGAACCTCGCCGGCCAGGCGAGGTGCGTCACCCGGGGCGCGGACGTGGCGCGCGCCAGCAAGGGGGGCGTTCGCACCGGCTTTCTCGGGCCGCGCGGGCTGGTCCTGGAGAACCTCCTTAGCGCCCTGGCCTGGAAGTCGACCGACGTCTCGAACCTCTCCGAGATGGCGCGCAAGGGTCAGGATCCCGTCACCTCGCTGGGCTACGACGGCCCGCTCGCGCCGCTCTCCCTGTCGCGCCAGAACCTCTCGGACTATTTCAAGGAGCAGGTGGCCGTGGTCACCAACCCCGCCATAGACCGGGAGCGGGAGTCCGAGCATTTCAGCACCCGGGTCTACCTCGGAGCGCGCCCCGCGCTGCGCGGTGCGCTGCGCAAGGGGGTGAAGCTCTCCCTGCCGCTAGTTCTGGGAGGCGGCCGGGGGACGGAGCAAACCGGAGGCGACCCGCTGGCCGCCGAGTTCGGCACCTGCACGCTGGAGGCGCTTTTGCGGCACTCGGGCCGCGGCAAGAGCCTGAACGTCTCCTGCACCATGGGGTCCGGGGAGACGCTTGCCGGGGCCCTGGAGCGGATCTGCGCCGAGGCGGTCGCCGGGGTGCGCCGCGGCGCGGGGCTCCTTGTGCTGGACGACGCCCGCGCCTTCTCGGGGCGGCGCTCCTTCCTCGACCCGTTCCTCGCGGTGGCCGTCCTGCACAAGGCGCTCAAAGAGAGCGGCGCGGAGGGGGGCGAGAGCCTCAGGCGCCGCTGCTCCATCGTGCTGCGCTCCGGGGCGCTCAGAAACCTGCACGACCTGATCTTCGCCCTGGGGATGGGATGCGACGCCCTGTGCCCCTACCTGATCTGGGAACTCGGCGCGCGGGAGGAACACGGCCTGCGCAACCTTATGGGGGTGCTCGGTCGCGGCCTGGAGAAGGTGATCTCCACCATGGGGACCCACGAGATCGGCGGCTACGGCAAGTACTTCGCCTCGATCGGCCTGGGGAGCGAGCTGGCAGCCATGTTCGAGACCCCGAACTTCTGCGGCTCCGCGCGCGGGGGACTGAGCCTTGCGCGGCTGGAGGCCGAGAACCTGGAGCGCGGCGCCGTGGCGCGCAGCCGGGACAAGCAGCCGGTCCCGGTGCAGTTCAGGCTCTACCCGCGCATCTGGAAGATGGTGGGGCAGGTCGCCAAGATGGAGGAGAGCTACGCCGACCTGTCCCGGCTCATCCAGCAGCTGGAGGCGGAGCACCCGCTCGCCATCCGGCACCTGATCGACCTGCGCCTGCAGGAGGAGCTCTCCGTCGACCCGGAGGAGGTGGACACCACGGTCGGCGGGCACGATCTCCCCATCCTCTTCTCCGCCATGTCCTTCGGTTCCCAGGGCGAGACCCCGTTCAGGATCTACGCGGAGGCGGCGCGCCGGCTGAACATCGTCTGCATGAACGGGGAGGGCGGCGAGATCGCCGACCTGCTAGGCCGCTACCGGGACAACCGGGGGCAGCAGATAGCCTCGGGGCGCTTCGGGGTCACCATGGAGTACCTGAACTCCACCAACATCCTGGAGATCAAGGTCGGGCAGGGGGCGAAGCCCGGCGAGGGGGGGCACCTCCCCGGCTTCAAGGTGACGGCGAAGATCGCCGCGGCCAGAAACGCCACCCCCGGGGTCTCCCTGATCTCCCCCTCCAACAACCACGACATCTACTCCATCGAGGACCTGGCCCAGATCATCGAGGAGCTGCGCACGGCGAACCCGGCGGCCCGCATCTCGGTGAAGGTCCCTGCCGTGGCGGGGATGGCGACCATTGCGCTTGGCATCGTCAAGGCCGGGGCGGACATCATCACCATAAGCGGCTACGACGGCGGCACCGGCGCCGCCAGGAAGCACGCCGTCAAGTTCGTGGGGCTTCCCGCCGAGATCGGCGTGCGCGAGGCGCACCGGGCGCTGGTCCAGGCCGGGATGCGCGACAGGGTCGAACTGTGGGCCGACGGCGGCGCGCGCACCGGCCGCGACGTGGTGAAACTCATGCTCCTGGGGGCGAACCGGGTCGGTTTCGGCACCATGGCCATGGTGATCATCGGCTGCACCACCTGCCGGGGGTGTCACCTGGGGACCTGCCACGTCGGCATCGCCACCCAGATCGAGAGCGTCGAGCAGGCGCAGCTTCAGGGGGTCAAGCGCTTCGTGCCCCGCGTCCTGGAAAACGGCGTGATCTACGAGACCACCTTCTTCCGCGCCATGGGGCACGAGATCAGGACCTTGACGGCCAAACTCGGCCTGCGCCGGACCCAGGAGCTGGTGGGGCGCGCCGACCTGCTCACCCAGACGCGCGGTCTGGAGCTTCTTGACCTCTCCGACCTGTTCGCCGCACCGCCCCCCGGGGACCCGCACCAGTTCGACAGCGAGGTGCGCATCATCCGCAAGCCGCTCAACTACCTCACCTCCCTGATCTCGGGACTGGTGGCCGGGGCCTTCGACGCCGGCGACCGGAAGGTCCGCTACGACGACGACGGCGCGAGCAGCTCCGACCGCGCCATCGGCACCCACCTGGCCGGCACCATGGTGCGCGGCTGGCGCGACGGACGCTTCAACCCGGAGTGCGAGGCGCTTTTGCATTTCCACCACGATTCCATACCGGGCAACGGCCTGGCCGCCTTCACGGTGCCGCAGATCGTCATCCGCGTCGAGGGGGGTGCCCAGGACGGCATCGGCAAGTCGACCCGGGGCGGCAAGATCGTCATCCTCAAGGGGGAGAACCGCTCCGGCGTCCGGGTGGGAGGCTCGGTGGGCAAGGGGCTTGCCTACGGCGCCGTGGGAGGGACCTTCATCATCCAGGGCGATGCCGACAGCCGCGCCTGCATACGCCTGTCCGGGGCCGACGTGGTCCTCGGGGGGCGCATCCGCAACCCGGTCGACGACGCGCTGGGCAACCTGGCCGGGCGCGCCAACCTGAAGGGGTTCGCCTGCGAGTACATGACGGCCGGGCGCGTGGTGGTGCTGGGCGATCCCGGCCCCTGGCTTTGCTCCGGGATGACCGGCGGCGTGGTCTACTGCCACCTGGACCTGGAGATGGGGTTTGACCGCGAGGCCCTGCGCCGGCGTCTGGCCCGGGGGGCCGGGGTGGTGATCCGCGACCTGGAAGAGGAGGACGTGCTGCAGCTGGAGGAGCTGTTGGGCAAATACGCGAGGGAACTGCACCATTCGCACCAGGCGGACGAGGCGGACTGGCTGCTCGGGGTGATCGCCCGGGCCGCCAGCCGGTTCGTGAAGATCGTGCCGGAAAAGACGGTGGTGATGCCCAACAGCACCGAATAGGACCTGCGGCCCGGCCCGCACCGCCGGCAAATCGCCCGAGTTGCGCCCGTCTCCTCAGGGGGAGGGGCTCTCCGGGCGCCGGATTTACCCCATCCCCACCCCAACCCTCGTACCTGGGGGGAGGGGGGGGTCCTGGAGGGAGTCATGACTGAGCCGCAACCGTGGTGCCTGGTCCTCATGCCGTCGGGAAAGAAGAAGGACGCCACCGGCCGGGTCATCGACTTCGAGGCGGTGTACCGGCGGCTGATCGTGCCGGCGCTTTCCGAGGCCGGCCTGCAGCCGCTTCGCGCCGACGAGGAGAGGACCGGCGGCCTGATGGACCGCGCCATGTTCGAGCGGCTCGCCCTGTGCGACTACGCGCTGGCCGACCTGACCTGCGCCGATGCGAGCGTCTTCTACCAGCTGGGGGTGCGGCACGCGGTGAAGCCGCGGGCCACGGTGCTCCTGTATGCGCAAGGGAGCGCCCAGCAGCCGTTCGACCAGCAGCAGCTGGCCTGCGTTTGCTACCGGGTTTCGCCCCAGGGGGTGCCGGTGTACGAGGCGAAGTACCGGACCGAGTTGACCGAGCGGCTGAACGGAGCGCGCCAGGGCGCCACGGACAGCCCTCCCTACCTCCTGATGAGCGACTTCCCCAACCCCGACAGCGCGGCCCGTGAGGCGGTCGCCGGGCGCATGCAGCTCGCGGCCGCCTTGAAGGCGCGGCTGTCCCGGGCAAGGGGCGCCGGGGTGGATGCGGTCAGGGAGGTGGAGGCGGCCATCGGCAATATCGGCCAGGCCGATCCCGGGGTGGCCATCGAACTCTTCTTCGCCTACAGGGCGGTGCGGGGATGGAGCGAGATGATCGACCTGGTGCCGCGCATGCCCAAGCCGGCGGCGGCCACCATCCTGGTCCAGGAACAGCTGGCGCTGGCCTTGAACCGGGTAGGGCGGGGCGAGGAGGCCGAACAGCTCTTGCGCAACCTGATCGCGCGGCGCGGCCCGGCTAGCGCGACCTACGGCATCCTGGGGCGGGTCCTTAAGTACCGCTGGAAGAAGGCGCAGGAGAAAGGGGAGACGGCGCAGGCCAAGGAGCTTCTGATCAAGGCCGCTGCCGCCTATCTGAAGGGGTTCGAGGCGGACTGGCGCGACACCTATCCGGGGGTGAACGCGGTGACGCTGATGGAACTGAAGGAACCGGCCGACCCGCGCCGGCGGGAGATCCTGCCGGTGGTGCACTACGCCGTCGAGCAGCGTATCCGCTCCGGCGCGGCCGATTACTGGGACTATGCCACGCTGCTGGAGCTGGCGGCCCTCTCCCTGGACGAGGCGAAAGGGGTCGATGCCCTGGCGCGCAGCCTGGCCCGGGTGCGCCAGTCGTGGGAGCCGGAAACGACGGCGGCGGACCTGCGGTTGATACGCGAGGCCCGCAAGCGGCGCGGCGCCGACTGCCCGGGGTGGGCAGACGAGGCGGAGGCGGAGCTTTTGAAAACGGCGGCACGCGGCACGGCGCGCCCCTGACCGCCTATTTGCCGAAGGCCTTCAGGAACCTGGGCAGCATGAGCGGTGCGTCGCACTTGATCTCCCCGCCGAAGAAATCCATGATCCCCGGCTTATAGCCGTCATACCAGATCTTTCTGAACATCTGCGCACAGGTCCTGCAGGTACAGTCAGCCTTCCCGGTTGCGGCTCCCGGCTCAACAGCATACGAGTCGGCGTCTATGATGACTGTTATGGTTACCTCGTCCACGAAAAAAAGAAACGAGGCAGATTCAGTGAAGACCCCTTTTCTGAATAAAGTTTCCATCTCTGCTATAATTGCGTCGATCATTCACTCTCCTCATGCAGTTTTTACGAGCTTTAGCGCGGCAATCCCTTACGACATTGCCACTTGTCTCCCGTCGGGCTTTCCGGACTGACTGTCCCGGATTTTCAAAGGGAACATCTGCCGTCCCGGAAGAAGCTGGATGTTGAATAAGGGCCGCGGCGCATAATATTGATGATCGTTGTCTGTGTCAAACATATTAGTCACCCTTGTCGGCGCCAACCCTCTACTGTGTAGGGCGCCGATGTAGCTTTACCGAACGGACAATGAACTTGACATGCACGTCAAGGATATATATCTTGAAGCCAGATACGTTCCTTCCTGCCAACACGAGTATTTGGTGCCCCCATGGACAAGATTCCTTATCGATCAATTCCCGACCTGCTTAGAAAAAACGCGGCGCAGTTTGAGTCGAAGCCCGCCCTCAGGTTCAGGAAGCAGGGGATTTGGGTCACCCTGAGCTACTCGCAGTTTTACGACCGCGCCCTGATGGTGGCGCGCGGGCTGCGCAAGCTGCAGGTAAAACCCGGCGACAAGGTTGCCATCCTGTCCGAGAACCGCGCCGGATGGGTCATCGCGGACATGGGCATACAGTGTGCCGCCGCCGTGACAGTTCCCGTCTATCCGAGCAATACCCCCGACCAGATCGAGTACACGCTGAACCACTCCGACGCCAGGGTGGTCTTCATCTCGACCAAGGCGCAGTACCGCAAGCTGCTGAAGGTCAAGGACGCCATCCCCATGGTGCAGCTGGTCGTCTCGTTCGAGCGCTTCCTCGGGGAGCCTTCGCTCCCCTTGACGACCTTCTACCAGCTCTCCGAGATCGACGACCCCATCCTGGCCGAGGAAAGGGCCGAGCTGGATGCGCTGATCGATGCCGTCACGCCCGATGATCTGATGACCCTGATCTACACGTCGGGGACCACCGGGGTACCCAAGGGGGTGATGCTCTCCCACTGGAATATCCTGTTCGATGCCTGGCACACCATAAAGAAAGCGGGGATACTGTCCCAAAACGAGGTGTTTCTCAGCTTTTTGCCGCTGAGCCACGTCTTCGAAAGGACCGTGGGGTATTACCTCCCCGTCATGCTGGGGGGGCTCATCACCTTTGCCGACAGCATCGAGAAGATCGCCGAGAACATGATCGAGGTGCAGCCCACCGTGATGGTCTGCGTCCCGAGGCTGTTCGAGAAGATCTACTCGCGCATTTTCGAGCACGTTCATCAACTGACCCTCTACAAGCGCAAGCTGTTCCGCAACGCGCTCTCCATCGGGCGGCGCTACATCTATGCCAAACACATAGAGAAGAACCTCTCCCTCTGGCTGAGATTCCAGTACGCCGTAGCGGACCGGGTCATCTTCAAAAAGCTGCGCCAGCGCTTTGGGGAAAGGCTGAAGTTCTGCTGCAGCGGCGGCGCACCCTTGGACAGTAACATCAACGAGTTCTTCTGGATCATCGGCATCCCGATCATCGAGGGATACGGCCTGACCGAGACCAGCCCGGTGCTTTGCAACAACAACTTCGATGAGCTCCGTTTCGGTTCGGTCGGCACGGCGCTGGAGTCGACCGAAATAGCGATCGCCGAGGACGGCGAGATCCTGGCCAGGGGGCCGCAGGTGATGCTCGGTTATTTCCAGGATGAATCGGCAACGCGGGAGGTGCTGCAGGACGGCTGGTTCAGGACCGGTGACATCGGCCGCCTCGAGGGGCGCTTTCTCTTCATAACGGACCGCAAGAAGGAACTCATCATCACGGCCGGTGGCAAGAACATCGCGCCGCAACCGATCGAGAACCTCTTGAAGCGGGACAAGTACATCTCCCAGGCCTTCGTTTATGGCGACCGCAGGCCCTACCTGACAGCCCTGCTGGTCCCCACCGTCGAGCGGATCCTGGAGTTTGCCAGGGAGAACAACATAAACTACCACGACCCCGAGGACCTGGTGGTCCACGAGCCAGTGGCAAGGCTTTACGAGCAGCGGATCGCCGAGATCAACCAGGGGCTCGCCCCGTATGAGACGATCAAGAAGTTCGTGCTGCTGCCGCGGGACTTCAGCATCGAAGCGGGCGAGCTGACCCCGACGCTGAAGTTCAGGCGCAAGGTCATCAGCGAGCATTACAAGGATCAGATAGAGCGCATGTACGCAGTACCTGACAATTGACGGGAAAGGCGGGCGGCCGACCACCCCTGCCCGAAGGAAATCGGGGGATACGATGAGACAGATCAACAAGGTTGCAGTCTTGGGTGCAGGCGTCATGGGAGCTGCCATTGCCGGGCATCTCGCCAATGCCGGCATGGAAGTGCTGCTGCTCGACATGGTGCCCGTCGGGCCCGTTGAGGGCGAAACGGGTGCCGGAGGCGACCCGGGCCGGCGCGAGCTGCGCGACAGCATCGCCTCGCAGGCCCTGGAAGCCCTGACCACGGGCAAGCCCGCTGGCCTGTACCTGCCGCAGTACCGTCAATACATCGAGACCGGCAATTTCGAGGACGACATGGCCAGGCTCGGGGAGTGCGACTGGGTCATCGAGGTCGTCGTCGAGAACATGGAGATCAAGAAGCGGCTCTTCACGCAGAAGGTGGTCCCCAACCTGAAACAGGGCGCCATCCTCTCCACAAACACGAGCGGGCTGTCCGTCGACGAGATGGCGCAGGTGCTCCCCGAGGCGGTGCGACGCAACTTCCTGGTCACGCACTTTTTCAACCCGCCGCGCTACATGCGGCTCATGGAGATGGTGCGCGGCGCCGAGACGGACCCGGAGGTGGTCCGCTTCATGGCGCAATTCCTCGGCAGGCGCCTGGGCAAGGGGATCGTCTACGCCAAGGACACCCCGAACTTCATCGCCAACCGGATCGGCAGCTACGCCGGCGCCGCGACCTACCGGCACATGGTCGATATGGGGCTCAGCGTCGAGGAGGTGGACGCGATCACCGGCCCGGCCATGGCGCGTCCCAAGACCGGGACCTTCGCGCTCTGGGACCTGGTCGGCATCGACACGGTGACGCGCGTCATGGAAAACAGCTTCCGGCAGCTCACAGGCGACGACGAGCGCGACATGTTCCAGGTCCCCGAGAGCATAAGGCAGATGGTCGCCGCGGGGCTCACCGGCAAGAAGGCGCAGCGGGGCTTCTACAAGAGAGAGACCGTGGCGGGCGAGAGCGTCAAGTTCTTCTACGACTACCGCGACGGCAGTTACCGCCCCACCGTCCACCCGAAATTCGCCTCCGTCGGCGCCGCCAAGCAGATCGACGCGCCGGGCCTGCGGGTGAAGACGCTCCTGGAGGGGTCCGACCCCGCCGCGCAGTTCGCCTGGAAGACGCTGCGCGACACGCTGATCTATGCGGCGAAACGCATTCCCGAGATCGCGGACGATGTCGTCAACATCGATAACGCCATGAAATGGGGGTACAACTGGGAGCTCGGGCCGTTCGAGATCCTGGACGCCGTCGGCGTCGCCGGGTTCGTCCAGCGCGCGGAAAGTGACGGCGTCGCCGTTCCGGAGCTGCTCAAGGAGGTGCCGAGCTTCTACAGGACGGAAGGGGGGAAGAAATACTACTACAGCGTCCCCGAGAAGCGCTATCTGGAGCTGGAGCGCCCGGCCACCAGCACCTCGCTCACCCTGTTGAAGCAGAGCGGCGCCCTGGTCGAGAAGAACAGCGCCGCCTCGGTCCTCGACCTGGGGGATGGCGTCTTCTGCCTGGAGTTCCACTCCAAGATGAACACCATGGGCGCCGACACGCTCGCCATGATACAGAAAGGGGTCCGGCGGGCCGAACGGGACGGCATCGGCCTGGTGATCGCCAACGACGGGGCGATGTTTTCGGCGGGCGCCAACCTGATGCTGATCGCCATGGCGATCGCCGAGGGGGCCTACGACGAGATCGCCCTGACGGTGCAGGCGTTCCAGAAGGCGATGATGGCGATCAAGTACTCGAAGATACCGGTGGTGGCCGCACCGCACAACCTGGCGATGGGCGGCGGCTGCGAGACCTGTCTGCACGCGGACGCCATCAGCGCGCATGCCGAGACCTACATGGGGCTGGTGGAGATCGGGGTCGGGCTCTTGCCCGCCGGCGGCGGCACCAAGGAGATGGCGATCCGCGCCATCAAGCTTGCCGAGGAGAACGGGGCCGACGTCAGCGGCTTCATCTTCAAGGGGTTCCAGACCATCGCCATGGCCAAGGTGAGCAGCTGCGCCGCCGAGTTGTTCGAGATGGGGCTCATGCGCCGGGGTGACGCGTTCACCATGGACATCGACAGGCGCATCCATGACGCCAAACTGAAGGCGCTGGCCCTGGCCGCGAACTACCGCCCCGGCCGGCCGCTCACCGGTCTCAAGGCGCCCGGGCGCGGTATCGCGGCGAGCATCAAGGCCCAGCTCTGGAACCTGGAACAGGGAGGTTTCATCTCCGGCCACGACCGCTACCTGGCCTCAGGCATCGCGGACGTCATCACCGGCGGGGACGTGCCGGCCGGCACCCTGATCACCGAGCAGTATCTGCTCGACCTGGAGCGCGAGACCTTCGTCAGATACTGCGGCCAGAAGAAGACCGCCGAGCGCATCCAGCACATGCTGAAAAAAGGCAAGGCGCTGCGCAACTAACCCGATTGGGATCAAGGGAGAGAGACGAACCAGCGCCGGGAAAACCGGGTTCTTTCACCCTTCACCTTTCACCCTTCACGTTTTTTTGAGAGGTCATCATGGCAAACGCGTACATTCTGGCCGCCTGCCGCACCCCGGGCACCAAGGCGAAAAAAGGCAAATTGAAGGACGTGCGCCCCGACGACCTGGCCGCTGCCGCCATCAGGGGGCTTCTCGACAGCACCGGAGTCGATCCGCGCGAGCTCGACGACATCATCATCGGCTGTGCCTTTCCCGAGGCGGAGCAGGGGATGAACCTGGCCAGGGTCGCAGCCTTCAAGGCGGGCATTCCCTACCAGGTCCCGGCCCAGACGGTGAACCGCTTCTGCTCGTCCGGTCTGCAGTCCATCGCTTCAGCCGCAGAGCGCATCATGGCGGGCTTTGCCGACTGCATTATCGCCGGGGGGGCCGAAAGCATGAGCATGATCCCCATGGGCGGCAACAAGTTCAGCGCCAACCCGTCCCTGGTCGCCTCCTGGCCGGAGACCTTCGCCTCGATGGGGATCACGGCGGAGCTTCTGGTGGAACGGTACGCCATTTCCCGCGAGGACCAGGACGCCTTTGCCGCAGCGAGCCATCGAAAGGCGGCGCAGGCGACCTTCGAGGGGAGGTTCGCCGAGGAGATCATCCCGGTCGAGGCGGAGAGCTGTGCCCTGGCAAACGGCAAGATGACCCGCGCCAGGGAACTCGTGACGGCGGACGACGGGGTACGCGGCGACACCACGGTGGCGGCGCTCGCCGGGCTGAAGCCCGCTTTCAAGGCGGGCGGGAGCGTCACTGCCGGCAACTCGTCGCAGATGACCGACGGCGCAGCCGCCGTGCTGGTTGTTTCCGAGGCGTTCCTGAAGAGGACCGGGCTCAAGCCCATGGCGCGCTTTCACTGTTTTGCCGTCAAGGGGGTCCCTCCCGAGATCATGGGCACCGGGCCTATCGAGGCAATCCCGGCCGCCTTGAAGCTCGCCGGGCTTTCCCTGGGCGACATCGCACTTTTCGAGCTGAACGAGGCGTTCGCCGTCCAGGCCCTCGCCTGCATCCGGGAACTCGGGCTCGATCCGGAGCGGGTCAACGTGAACGGCGGCGCCATCGCCCTCGGGCATCCCTTGGGCTGCACCGGCTCCAAGCTGACCGCAACACTTTTGCACGAGATGCAGCGCCGTGACGTGCGCTACGGCTGCGTCACCATGTGCATCGGCGGCGGCATGGGTGCCGCGGGGATCTTCGAAAACCTGTGAAGTGTGAAGGGTCCCATTCACCCTTCACTGCTTCTATTCACCCTTCACTGGTTTTGCTCTCTTCACCCTTCACTTGTCTAAAAGAGGTGCTTCATGGCAACGAGAATCTTCACAGGTGCACAATACCTGATCAGCGAAACCTCGAAGGACGAGGTGTTCACTCCTGAGGATTTCACCGACGAGCAGAAACAGATAGGCCAGATGACCGAGCAGTTCGTGACCAACGAGGTAATGCCGCTTCGCGAGGAGATAGAGCACCAGCAGTTCGAGCATGTGGTGAACCTGATGAGAAGGTGCGGCGAGCTCGGCCTGCTGATGATCGATGCCCCCGAGGAGTACGGCGGGCTGGAACTCGACAAGGCGACCAGCATGCTGGCGGTCGAGAAGATCTCCGCCTCCGGTTCATTTTCCGTTGCCTATTCGGCCCACACGGGCATCGGCACGCTGCCGCTTGTCTATTACGGGACCCGCAAGCAAAAGGAAACGTACCTCGGCAAACTGATCAGCGGCGAGTGGATTGCCGCCTACTGCCTCACCGAACCCGATTCGGGAAGTGACGCGCTGGGAGCCAAGGCCTACGCCACGCTCTCCGAGGATGGCCGCTATTACCTTCTGAACGGTACCAAGCAGTTCACCACCAACGGTGCGATTGCCGATCTCTACACCCTGTTCGCCAAAGTCGACAAGGAGCACTTCACCGCCTTCCTGGTGGAACGGACCACGGAAGGGCTCAGCGTGGGGCCGGAGGAAAAGAAGCTCGGCATCAAGGGTTCCTCCACCACCCAAATCATCCTGGAAAACGCACGGGTGCCGGTGGAAAACGTGCTCGGAGAGATCGGCAAGGGGCACAAGATCGCCTTCAACGTGCTGAACGTCGGGCGCTTCAAGCTCGGGGCCGCGGTGACCGGCGCGGCCAAGAGCGCACTGGGGGAGGGGATCAGGTACGCCAACATGCGCAAGCAGTTCGGCCAACCCATCGCCTCCTTCGGCGCGATCAAGGAGAAGATCGCGGACCTGAGCGCCGAGATCTTCGCCTCCGAGTCGCTGGTCTACCGCCTTGCCGGGCTGATCGACGACCGGCTGGCAACCGTTGCCAAGGGGACGGCCAACTACTACGAGGCGTACCAGCGCGGCATAGAGGAGTACGCCATCGAGTGCGCCATCGCCAAGGTTTTCTGCAGCGAAGTGCTGGCAGACGTGGTCGACGAGGTGGTGCAGATCCACGGCGGCTACGGTTTCGTGCAGGAATATCCGGCCGAGCGCTACTACCGCGACGAAAGGATCAACAGGATCTTCGAGGGGACCAACGAGATCAACAGGCTGCTCATCCCGGGGATCCTGCTCACGCGCGCCATGAAGGGCGAGATCCCGCTGCAGAAAGAGGCGGCGAAAGCGTTCGAGTCGCTGATGACCCCGTCCTTCGAGGAGTTGGACGACAGCGTCCCCTTTGCCGCCGAGAAGGCGCTGGTAGCGAACCTGAAGCAGGCCTTCCTGGTGGTGGCGGGGACCGGGGCGCAAAAGTTCCGGGAGCGGATCAAGGACGAGCAGGAGGTCCTTTTGGCCATTGCCGACGTCGCCATCAACATCTTCGCCATCGAGAGCTGCGTGCTGCGTGCCGACAAGATGCTGCCCAAGCTCAGCGAGGCGAGGAAAAAAACCGTGACCGCTGCGGTAAAGACGTTCACCTATGCCGCCACGGAAACGACCGCCGCCGCCGCCCGCAAGGCCGCCTACTACATCGAGGAAGGCGACACGCTGACCATGATGCTGGGAGGGATCAGGCGTTACACCAGGTACGACGCGACCGGGCTGCTGCAGGCAAAGCGTACCCTGGCCGATGCCGCCATCGAAGCGGAGAAGTACCCGTTCTAATCCGGTTTTCCCCCTCCCTCTGCCGCCTCCCCCTTCAAGGGGGAGGCGGGCCTCACTGGAAAGCAGCCCCGCGCCCCGCCGACAAGCTTTACGACCGAAAAAGCAGCCCCACGCCCCCTCCCTTTCACAAGGGGAGGGCCAGTGCGGGGATGGGGCCGGCCGGTGTTTCCCTCATAAATTTCTCTCAAAGCGATCACCCTGACAGTTACAGTGCGTCAGCCTTACAGTCCATTGACTGAAGATTCTGTACTGTATCAGCGAGATGACACCATTGTGACTGGTGAAATCTTCGAATCTGTGGCAGAATGTCTGCCTAAGAGAGCTCTAAGGGATTGCGTAGCCTTTTTTGTGACATGGAGGAGAGAGATGGAGGCACAACGGTGCACGGCGAAGGGGTCTGTTCCTCAGGTCCCCGAGAAATATTCGGAGCTGGAGGCGGCGTTCCGGCAGTTGCAGTCAGAGCTCTTGGAACAAAAGCGTGTCGAACTGGAATTGCATAATCTCAATACAGCCCTGGAACTGCAGGTCACAGGGCTTGCCGGCGAACTTTCCGCCGCCAAGGAGGAGCTGGGACAGCAAAGGCACAGGCGGGACGAGGACCGCAAGGAGATCTCCCTTCTCGCTGCCGACCTGGCTCGGCAGAAGAACAGCCTCGAGGTGATCGGCCAGGAGCTTGAGTCGTTGACCTATTCCATCTCCCATGACCTGCGTGCGCCGCTTAGGCACGTGATAGGTTTCAGCGGCGTGCTTTTGGAGGATTTCGGCGACAGCCTCGATGCTGCGGCACACAATTACCTGGACTGCATAGTCCGGGGCGCGCGCAAAATGGAGCTTTCGATCGAGGCCCTGCTCAAACTGTCCCGGATCAGCCGGCAGGACTTCAGGCCCGCCAAGGTCGACCTGAGCCAGATCGTTCGCGACTGCGCCTCGGCGCTCGCGCAGTCCGCCCCCGAGCGCCGGGTCAGCATCACCATCGCAGATGGGCTTTCCGTGCGCGCCGATGCCGCATTGCTGAAGGCCGCCATGGAGAACCTCTTGGACAACGCCTGGAAATACACCGGGAAAAAGGAGGCGGCGACCATAGAGTTCGGCCGGACACAGCAGGGGGGCAACACGGTCTTTTACCTGCGCGACAACGGCGTCGGTTTCGACATGCGCTACGCCGACAGGCTGTTCGGCCCGTTCCAGCGGATGCACAAGGAGGGGGAATTCGAAGGTCTGGGAATCGGTCTGGCCGCGGTGCAGCGCATCATACACAGGCATGGCGGAAAGATCTGGGCCGACGCTGCGGTGGACGCCGGAGCTACCTTCTTTTTCACGCTGGCCGAGTGATGTGAGCGGGGCAAGGCGGCAGGTCGCAGCGGGGGGGGCGAAGGGCAGGGCACCCTGCGATTTCACCTCCTGAGGAATTTCTGCTTGAGAGTCTTCTTGAGCACCGGCGGCTCCGTCTGGCGCTGAAACTCTTCCAGTCTCAGTTTCATGGCGGCGCGAGTGATCTCCTCCGCATAAGCGGCATTTCCCGTACTGGCTGCCTGCAGCAGGTCGTTGTAGAAACAACGTGCCTGGGCACGATGTTCCTCTTTGGCGAAAAACTGCTCCTTGAACTTGAAGTACAAGGCCGAGAAACTGTTCATGATCAACGGATAGATCTTGTTGCCCGACAGGACGGCCATGGTCAGATGCAGTTCCCAATCGAACTTGACGGTGGCGCCCAGGCTGTTCCTCAGTTTGTTGAAGCGGCTCAGGCGTTCGGTAAGCTGTGCGGCGTCATTTTCCACCGCTCTTCTGGCGTAGTCGGGAGCGAACTGGACCCTCAGCTCCAACAGGTTCGATGCCAATTCCGCAGGAAACGGCTCGCTGTTCTTCGATATCGATGAGAGCAATTCCAGATTTCCCCGCGACCAGAAATCGTTCACGATCGTCGCATGCCTCTGCTGTACCGAAATCCACCCGGAATTCTGCAGCTTGAGCAACGCCTCCCTGACCGTGGCCCTGCTCACGGCGAATCGAGCGGCCAGGTCGCGTTCGCTCTGCAGCGGGCTGCCCGGCTTCGGGTCGCCTTTAAGTAGGCCATCCACCAGCGCTTTTTCGACCATTTCGTGCGTCTTCCTCATACGGTACCTCTTGTAGATTGCACTGAACTCGAACCAATCCCTGTTGAAAACATGTTGACGCAGAGCCGGCCTGTAGTTTTTTTCTTATATTATAAAACATAGTTTTGTAAAAAGGTAGGTTTTTTTTCTAAAACAATCACTATTAAAAAACTGTCGGTTCGTCACCGGGCTGGTGGATCACATCTGTTATCAGCTTGTTACAAGTAATGGATGGTGGATTGAAGTCGTGGGGCAGGATTTTACTCGGCTGAGAAGCTTGAATGTTAAGCTTCTCAGCACGAGGGGGGATTAAATTTAGAACAGTTTTAGAACACTGGTGGACTTGCGGAGCTGTCGTAGCGTCGCAGGAAACTGCGATTCTTGTAAGCGGCCGGCCTTTCAGCAAAGCCGCCGCTGCCGGGGCGTGTGGGAACTAGCGCCGCGAGGAACTGGACAACCGGAAATAGAAGGTCGCTCCCTCGTTTACCTTGCCTTCGGCCCAGACGATTCCGCCATGGCGCTCGATGATCCGCTTCACCGTGGCAAGTCCTATGCCGGTGCCCTCGAATTCGGAGCCGTGCAGGCGCTGGAAGGGGTGGAACATGTTGTCCGCATAAGCCATGTCGAAGCCGACCCCGTCGTCGCGGACGAAGAAGGAGGGTTTGCCACTGTCGTCGTTCGTCTGGCCGAACTCGATACGCGCCGAACGGTGCCGCCCGGCGTATTTCATGGCATTGCCGAGCAGATTCTCCAGGACCAGGCGCACCAGGGTGCTGTCGCCGTAAGCGGTGAGGCCCTCCTGGATGATGAAGTTCGCCGTGCACCCATGCTCCGCCTCTCGCAGCATTTGCGCCACTTGAGTCGCCAGGTGGCTGATGTCGAACGTTTCCCGTTTCATATTGGTCCTGCCCACCCGGGTCAGCGTCAGCAGGTCGTCGATCAGGTTTCCCATCCTTGCGCTCGCGCTGCAGATGCGCTCCAGGTAGTCCCTGGCTTCCTCCGTCATGAAGGCTCCATGCTCCTCTACCAGGATGGCGCTGTAGCTGTTGATGTGCCGCAGCGGCGCGCGCAGGTCGTGCGAGACGGAGTAGCTGAAGGACTCGATCTCCTTTTTCGCGGCAGCCAGCTGCGAGGTGCGCTCGATGACACGGCGGTCCAGGTCCTCGTTGAGATGGCGGATAGCCTCCTCGGCGGCCTTTCTCTCGGTGATATCCTGGATGGTGCCTATCATGCGGCAGGGGTTGCCCGTCTCGTCATTGCTAAGCTCGCAGCACTCGGCGACCCAGCGCTCGGCGCCGTCACTTGGGCGCTTCACCTTGTACTCCATCTCGAAGTGGCCCGATCTGGTGATCGAGGCAAGGTAGCTGTCGACGAACTGCTTTTTGAAATCGGGATGCACCGTCTCGATGTGTCCCCGCAGGTTGAGGGGAAAGTCGTCGTCTATGCCGAGGATGTCCAGCAGTTTGCTGGAGCACGACCACTTGTCGAGGGCCAGATCCAGCACATAGCTGCCCAACTGGGCGATACGCTGCGTTTCCCGCAGCAGCCGGTCGCTGTCTGCCAGCACCCGCTCATGCTGCTTCTGCTCGGTGACATCCTCCAGGATCACCACGGTCCCGCCGATCTCGCCCGCCGGATCCTGAAACGGGGCCGCGTTTATCGAAAGCAGGGCACGCTCTCCGGAGCTACGCCGGACCACGAAACAGGTGTTGTGCAAGGTCTGGCCGATTTCCAGCACCTCGCACAGGGGCTGTCCCGATTCCGGGAACGGCTTGCCGGTGTGGGTGGTGATCTGCCAGATGGGGGAGTCGTAGCCGCGCCGCATTATCTGGTCCTTTGACAGCCCGAGGATCTGCTCCGCGCGCGGGTTGGCAAAGGCGACATGACCGTCGCCCTCCACGAACATGATGCCGACCGGGCTGGTGGAAGTGATCAGGTCCAGGAGGTTATGCTCCATGCGCAGCATCTGCTGGATCATCCGGGTCTGACTCACGTCCACCAAGGTGCCGATCATCCTGGCCACCTTGCCGCAGGAGCTCCACCCTGCAGACCTCCCTTTGCAAAGCAGCCATCTCCACTTCCCGTCCTTGGTCTTGATGCGGAACTCGAACCTGAATTTCGGCACCGTCCCGTTGAGGCAGGCTACTTTGGCGCGGCGCACACCGTCCAGATCTTCCGGGTGAACGAGGCTGAACCAGTCCTCAAGGTCGCTGGGCTCTGCGCTGTTCTGGTAGCCCAGCATCTCGTAGAAGTGCGGGCTGAAATAGCACCTGTTGGTCCGGACATCCAGATCCCACACCCCGGTGTCCGCCGCCTCCATCGCCAGACGGTAACGCTCCTCGCTCTGGACGAGCTCCGCATGAGAACCCAAAGGCCGGCCCGACCGGTCTCCCCGCGGGGGCATGGCGTCTTGCCCCGGGTACTGCCCAGGCTTTCGTGCAACCCGAAGCAGATCGCCATAACTGTCTGCTGGCTGATTCATGGTCGGCTCCAGAAATCGGTAGCGCTCACTCAGTGACTCCTCAGGCAGGGAGCCGGCAAAACTCTAGATCCGTGCTACCGGACGATTGGGATAAGGCATAGCGGTCCATACCCTGACTCATTGGCCTTGAGAACTGCCGCAAAGATTGTTATTAGCTTATTAAGTTTTTGTAAATATAATCACAACTCCGGAAAGAAGCAACAAAAATTGTGACTGCACGGATAAATTTATGCTCATAGTTTCGCTAGTTGAGGGCGGCGGAGGCGGCCAATGACAGTCGTCGCCTGGACCCGGCCGGATAAAACAGGCAAAGGGCAGCCCGGCAGCAAAGGCCCGCCTGGCTTCACCCAGCATTCGGGCAGGGGAATGACAGGAAGAGTCGTTAGTTGACTTGATTTTCCCGGACCTTTGATTAATCTTTGTGGAGCCGTCACGGCGCCGTTACAGTATGCATTGCCTGCCGTATCCGGAGTGACTGATGCCTGAATTACCGGAAGTAGAGGTGACCCGTCTCGGCATCGCCCGGCACCTGATCGGCAACCGGGTTGCCGGCGTTTGCATCCACAGTGCCAAGCTTCGCTCCCTGGTCCCTCCGGAGCTTGCCGCTCACCTGGCGGGACAGAAAATCACCTCGGTCGAGCGGCGCGGCAAATACCTGATACTGGGCTGTCCCGCAGGCTCCCTGCTGCTGCATCTCGGCATGACAGGGCATCTGCGCATACTCCCAGGCCTTCGATCAGCCGGGCCGCACGACCACTTCGACCTTCTCTTCGACTCCGGCATCATCCTGCGCCTGAACGACGTGCGCCGCTTCGGCTCCCTGCACTGGACCTCCTCGGATCCTATGCAGCACAAACTTCTGGCGGGGATCGGTCCTGAACCTTTGACGGAGGCGTTCAGCGGAGCATACCTGTACCGCAGGAGCCGGGGGAGGAAGATCGCGCTGCAGCGCTTCATCATGGACAGCGCCGTCGTGGCCGGTGTCGGCAACATCTACGCCGCCGAGTCCCTGTTTCGCTGCGGGCTGTTGCCGACCACCCTTGCCGGCAACCTGTCACATGCCGAAAGCCTGAAACTTGCCGCCGCCATCAAGGAGGCGCTCTCCGTATCGATAGCCACCGGCAGTTCCACCATGGACTTTTGCCGCGAGGACGCAAAACTCGCCTACTTCGCCCAGACGCTCTATGTCTATGGCCGCGAGGGCGAGCCCTGCGGGCAGTGCGGCGGCGCCATAAGGCGCGGCCGGTTGGGTAACCGCTCGACCTTTTTCTGCCCAGCCTGTCAGCGCTAGCAGGTAGCCGGCGGCTTCAGGGCTGCCTGCACGAGGCCGCCACCGGAGCGTACTCTTGCCGCTCTCCTTTTGCCCTGGCACACCACAGCCGGAGCAGGGGCGCGCTTGTCGCCGCGGCAAATTCCAGGAGGTTTCCATGAGTCGCCTGTTCACACCGCTCACCTTTCGCGAGCTGAGCATCAGAAACCGCATCTTCGTCTCCCCCATGTGTCAGTATTCCAGCCGCAACGGCATGCCGAACGACTGGCACCTGGTCCACCTCGGCAGTCGCGCCGTCGGAGGCGCGGGCCTCGTCATGGTGGAGGCAAGCGCCGTTACCGCACAGGGGCGGATCAGCCCCGACGACAGCGGCATCTGGAACTCCGACCAGGCGCAAGCCTTTGCCCCGATCGCCAATTTCATACGCGAGCAGGGGGCGGTGCCGGCGATCCAGTTGGCGCACGCAGGGCGCAAGGCTTCCACAGACCTTCCCTGGAAGGGGAGCCGTCCGCTCGACCCCAAGCACGGCGGTTGGCAAACCATAGCGCCCAGCGCCATCCCGTTCGCTCCCGAGCACCCGGTGCCGCGCGAGGCGACGACGCAGGACCTGGAGATCCTCCTGGGCCAGTTTGCCTCGGCTGCGCGCCGCAGTGCCGAGGCGGGCTTCGAGGTCGTTGAGATCCACATGGCGCACGGCTACCTGCTGCACGAGTTTCTCTCGCCGCTGTCCAACCATCGCACCGACGAGTTCGGCGGCTCGCTGGAGAACCGGCTCCGCTTTCCGCTTCAGGTCGCCAAGGTCGTGCGCGATTTCTGGCCGGACCAGCTTCCGGTATTCGTGCGCATCTCCGCCTCGGACTGGACGGCCGGCGGCTGGGAGCTGGAACATTCCCTGGAACTGGCCCGGAGGCTGAGGGAGATCGGCATAGATCTGATCGACTGTTCCAGTGGCGGACTGGTGCCGGAGGCGGCGCCCCCGTTCGGCCCCGGCTTCCAGACCCCTTTCGCCAGTGCCATCAGGCAGGAAGTCGGCATCGCGACCGGCGCCGTCGGCGTGATCACCGACCCGGCCCAGGCCGAGCAGATCATCGCGACAGGCCAGGCCGATGCCGTGTTCCTTGCCCGTGGCATGCTGAGGGATCCGTATTGGCCGCTGCATGCAGCCAGTGCGTTGGGGGTGGATCTCGATTGGCCGCTACAGTATGAGCGCGCGAAACAGTGAGTAGCGAGGGAGCGGCGGGGGGAGGGCGCACCGCTCTCAGCGCAGACCGAGAGCCGGGCATTACCCGGAGCAAAAAAAGAGGCGGGACGGGTTTGAGACCCGTCCCGCCTTTTACCTTGGCAACGTGCAGCGCAGGATCATTCGGCGACCACAACGTGCAGTGCGACGATGGCCGCCACCGCGCCAACCCAGTACACCCAGCGGTACTCGCCGAAATGGACTTCGCAGAATTCCTGGAAGGTGAGCCCTTCGTGGGATTTCCGGGGGCGCTGCCCTTCAGTCATCTGGCCCCCCTGCAGGTCGTTTGCAGCGAGGAGGGTGGTCGCCTGCCTCTCTGCGGGAGGCGAGAGGTTGATTTCGCGGGCGGGCGCCTGATCCGCCGCGCGCTCCTCCTGGACCGGCTGCGAGTTGACCAGCAGCGCCACGTCCTGTGCGCCTGCTGCTGCCGGGAAAAACGAGAGAAGGCAGACAAAGATGGTGAATTTACGGAACATAGGTGATTCCTCCTTTTTGCATGTGGCCACGGGGAAGAGTTCAGTGGCCAGATAGTGCGTGAACTGTCACGCGGTATGGAATGGTTGATTATTTTGCAGGAGCAGGCGTTATGTCATCTGAGTCCGCCCGAACGCGCTGTACATTATACCAGCTTTTCTTGTATAATGCGTTCCGGCCTTGGTGACAACTTTTAACAGTGCCAGAAGCATCTGTCCGACGACAGGACCAAAGACATGAGTCTTTATTTTACACTCACTTAAAAGATGCTTCACCGGCCACCACGGATGATTGTTGCGCAGGTATAAGAGAAGTCTCAGGCAAACTGATCAAAAGGAGCTGAAATGCAACGGTATCAAACAGAATACAGGACAATTCCCGTAGCACAAAGTGGCGTGATGCGTGGAGTCTATGGCTGGATGGGGCTCGGGCTGGCGGTCACCGCATTCGTCTCATTGCTGACCATCTCTTCTCCCGCGCTTTTGCAGGCGATTCTCGGCAACAGGATACTGTTCTACGCCCTGATTTTGGCTGAACTGGGCCTGGTGGTCGGCATAAGCGGCGCCATCAACAGGATCTCCGCATCGACTGCAACGATGCTGTTCCTGGTCTACGCCGCGTTGAACGGCGTCACCATGTCGACCATCTTCGTGGCCTATACCTCGTCCTCGATCGCGTCGACCTTCCTGATCACCTCCGGCATGTTCGGCGCCATGAGCCTCTACGGCTATCTGACCAAGAGCGACCTTACCTCGTGGGGCAGCTTCCTGTTCATGGGGCTGGTAGGGGTGGTGATCGCCTCAGTGGTCAACATGTTCCTGCAGAGTTCCATGCTCTACTGGGTCCTGAGTTTCTGCGGCGTCATCGTATTCACTGGACTCACCGCCTATGACACGCAGAAGATCAAGCAGCTCGGCGCCTCAGGGCGTAAGGGCGCCATACTCGGGGCGCTGACGCTCTACCTCGACTTCATCAACATGTTCCTCATCATGCTGAGACTGTTCGGCAACCGCAGGTAACCAAACGACTCAAGGCCAAGGTGGAGCCGCCATGGACAGTTATCAATACCAGCCGACGGAAGAATTCAGCGCCAAACTCGACAGGATAAGCCAGCGCGACCCGCAAGGACACAACCGTATCCTGCAGGTGATCGACAGGCTGCTGGTCGCTCCCGAATACTCCGACGGCATCATGCACGGGGTCTATCATGGGCGGCTCAAGAAGTACGTGGGGCGCGCCGAGTACCGGCTGATTTACAACTGGTGCAAGCAGTGCAGAAAGGCGAAGAAACTGAGGGAACATTGCGGGCGTTGCCAAGAGGTGAGCGACAACAGCGTGATATTTTTCGACGTCTATCACAAGAACGAGCAGGACGCCCACCTGCGTCACGTCGGCCGCAGTTGAAGAAACTCCCTCCCCGTCAAGGGGAGGGTAGGGGGAGGGTGGGGATGAACGGACCTGGGAAGGATCGCGGCTCGCCACAGCAGGTGACGTGCCGAGGAGCCTCACAGCAGGGAGGTGGGGTCAGCGCAGCCGCACCCCATCCTTGGTGATCTCGATGACGCCGTCCTTGTAAAGGTTTCCTATCACGGTCTTGAAGCTCTTCTTGCTCATGCTGAACATCTCTGAGATGAGTTCCGGAGGGGACTTGTCGCCGACCGGCAAGAAGCCGCCCCTGTCGCTCAGCACCTTCAGAAAACTCTCCTTGCCGCCGACGATATCCTGAGCGCCGCCGCGTCTCAGGGTAACGTCTATCTTGCCGTCTTCGCGGATCTTTTTGACGTACCCCTTGACCGTCGCCCCGACCTCGTACTTGCCGAACAGCTCGCTTTTGAACAGCAGCCCGCCATAGCGACCGTTCACGATCACCTTGGCGCCGAGATCGCCGAACTCGTAGAAGGTGAGCCTGACCTCTTCTCCCTCCTTAAGCGCGATGTTGCGGCTCTCCAGGAACTTGCCGAGCTTGGCCGAGGCGGCGATGCGCTCTGAGCGGTCCAGGTAGACCCGCACCAGGTACTTTTCACCCTTTTGCATCGGGCGGGGCTGCTCGCTGAAGGGGACCAGCAGGTCCTTTTCCAGGCCCCAGTCGAGAAAGGCGCCGACGCTGCCGGTATCCTTCACCTCCATGACGGCGAAGTCGCCCACCTGCGCCTTCGGAGTCAGCGTGGTGGCCAGAAGCCTGTCTTCGGAATCCAGGTAGATGAACACCTTTATGTGCTCGCCGGGATGTAGCCCCTCGGGGACGTATTTGGTCGGCATAAGGATGTCGCCCAGTTCCGAGGCGAGGTAAGCGCCTATCGCACTCAGCTTTTTCACTTCCAGCCGGTTGTACTTTCCTATCTCTAGCATTGGTTCGGTCACTCCGTATTTTGCATTTACCCCGGGCCGAGCACTCTTTGCCGACGCCTTAACGCGGGTCCTGAAGCTTGATTGCTGTATGAAGGCTCTTGAAAGATTATCCGGCCACTATAACAGATCGTTTTGGATATGGGCCAAGTTTTTATCACCAGACGCACCCACAGTGCCACAGGAAGAGCGGCAGGCACCCATCGGCTCCACACACATCAGACGCCCTTCTCAGGCGAGGCTTATTAGAGTATTTTCAGATCGGCCAATGATATTTTTTTAAATGGACATGCCGGATACATTATATGTATCTTGCTATAATCCTTTGCTGCCCGTCCGGCCCGCTCACCCTGCGGAGAAGAGCGAGTACCGTCGGGGAATTAAAGGACAAAATGCCCACCCGAACTTTATAAAAGGTGGACATTTTTTTTGGAGACAGCATGACTGCTTTGAGCCTGAAAACCAAGATGACCGTCGCGGTATCCCTGCTGACGGCCGTCCTGCTGTCGATACTGGCGTTTTCAGCCCAGCTGCAATTCGTGAACCAGATCAAGGACCTGGTCTCCAGCCAGCAGTTCACCATGGTCTCGGCCATCGCGGACCAGATCGACAACCAGCTGCTCGTATCGCGCAGCGAGTTGGTCTCGGCGGCCGGCACGCTGGGCAAGGTCTCCCTGGATGACCCCGTTGCCATCGGGAATTTTTTTGCCGGCCGGCCGGATATCCTTGCGACCTTCGACAACGGCCTGTTTCTCTTCTCCGCGCGGGGCGACCTCATCTCCGGCAACCCCGCCGCCCCGGAAATACTCGGCAAGAACTTTTCCCACCGCGATTATCTGAAGCATACCTTGGCTACCGGGAAGCCCCAGATCTCCGAGCCGTTCATATCGGCCCAACGGCATCGGCACCCCATCATCATGTTCACCGCCCCCGTCTTTGACGACCGGGGGAGGATCTCGGCAGTCCTCGCCGGGAGCATGGATCTCACTAAAAACAACTACCTGGCGAAACTGGCATCGATCCGGCTGGGCGAGAAGGGGTATCTCTACCTTTATAACAACGCCCGGGTCATGATCGTCCACAAGGACCGCGAGCGCATCATGACGCAGGATGTGCCTCCCGGCGCCAACGTGCTCTATGACAAGGCGATAGCAGGGTTCGAGGGGACCGGGGAGACGGTCACCTCGCGCAAGCTCTCCGCCATCAGCTCCTTCAAGAGGCTCAAGACAACAGGGTGGATCCTCGCCTGCAACTTCCCGAAATCCGAGGCCTATGCCCCGGCATACCGGGCTCAGCGCTACCTGCTCATGGCACTAGTTGTCGTGTTCGCAGTGTCCGTCCTGGTGGCCTGGCTCTCCATGAAGCACCTCACCGCGCCACTAATCTCCTTCACCAGGCAGATAAGGGCGCTCACCCGGGGCGAGTCTGGGCAGTCGCGCATCACCGTCGAGACGGCCGATGAGATCGGCGTGCTGGGAGAGGCGTTCAACCTTCTTTTGGAAGAGCTGGAGGCACAGAAGCGGGAGCTGAAGAAACAGCTCGATTTTTCCCAGATACTGATCGACACCACCCCCATTCCCGTCTTTTACAAGGACGCCCAGGGCATATATCTCGGCTGCAACAAGGCCTTCGAGGAATTCACCGGCTTTTCCCGTGACTACCTGTTGGGCAAATCGGTCTTCGACATCGCCCCCCCTCAGCTGGCAGAGGTCTATTACCAGGCGGACCTCGACCTCACCAGCAAAAGAGGCCTGCAGGTTTATGAGACGACCGCCGTCCATGTTGACGCCACCAAGCACGACGTCGTCTTTTTCAAGACCACCTTCCCGGCTGCCGACGGCAGCGTCGGCGGGGTGCTCGGGGTGATGCTGGACATCACGGAGCGCAAGCAGGCGGAGTGCGCGCTGCAGGCCCAGAAGGAATTCGCCGAGAGCCTGGTGCAGAACTCCACGGTGCCGACCTTCGTTATCGACTGCAGGCACCGTGTCATCATCTGGAACCATGCCAGTGAGGCGCTGACCGGGATCAAGGCCGCCGGCATCCTCGGCTCGGACCAGCTCTGGAAGACCTTCTATGAGCAAAAGCGTCCCCTGCTTGCCGACCTGGTCATCGACGGAGATCTGGAGGCGCTGCCGAGGTATTACCAAGTCTATGCCAGGTCGAACCTGATTCCCGAAGGGGTGCTGGCCGAAGGGTGGTACCGCGATCCGCAGGGCAAAGGGCACTACATCCTGATCAACGCAGCCCCGATCCGTGACGGCAGCGGCGGGCTGATCGGCGCCATCCAGACCATGGAGGATATCACCGAGAGAAAGCAGGCGCAGGACGCCCACGAAAAGATCAGCCGCCAGCTCCAGCTGATCCTGGACGGAGCAGGGGAGGGGATCAACGGCGTCGACCTGGAGGGGAGGGTGACCTTCGTCAACCCGGCCGCGTTGCAGATGGTCGGCTGGACGCAGGAGGAACTGCTCGGCAAGAACCAGCACCTGCTGATGCATCATACCAAGGCGGACGGGACCCGGTATCCGGAGGATGAATGCCCGATCTACGCCGCCTTCAACGACGGCCAGTCGTACCAGAGCAAGGATGATATTTTCTGGCGCAAAGACGGCACCAGCTTTCCGGTGGAATACGTCTGCACCCCGCTGCGCGAGAACGGCGAACTGGTGGGAGCGGTGGTGATCTTCCGGGACACCACCGAGCGCAACCAGGCAGAGGAGCAGCTGTTGAAACTGTCGCAGGCGGTGATGCAGAGCCCGGTTTCCATCGTGATCACCGACACCGCAGGCGACATAGAGTTCGTCAATCCCAGGTTCACCCAGATCAGCGGTTACCACGAATCCGAAATGATCGGCCGGAACCCGCGCCTTTTGAAGGCGGGCAAAACGCCGCCCGAGGTGTACCAAAACCTCTGGAGCACCATCACCTCGGGACGGGTCTGGACCGGCGAGATCTACAACCGGAAGAAAAACGGCGAAACCTACTGGGAGCACGCCACCATCTCGCCGATCAGAAACGGCGCCGGCGTCATCAGCCACTACATGGCCTTCATGGAAAGCATGACCGAGCGCAAGAGGCTCGAGGAGCAGTTGCGCCAGGCGCAGAAAATGGAGGCGATCGGACAGCTGGCAGGTGGGGTCGCGCACGATTTCAACAACATCCTCACCGTCATCATGGGTTTCGGGCAGATGGTGCAGCATGCCATGAACGCAGACGATCCCAAACGCGGACACCTGGACCAGATCCTGGACGCCGCGGACCGGGCGGCGCACCTGACCAAAAGCCTGCTCGCCTTCAGTCGCAAGCAGGTCATGCGGCTTTTGCAGGTGGAACTGAACGAACTGGCCCGAAAGCACACCAAGTTCCTGACCCGGATCATCGGTGAAGACGTGACGCTGAAGACCGTGTTCAGCGAGGAGCCGCTCACCGTCTTGGCCGACGGCGGGCAGATCGAACAGGTACTGATGAACCTTGCGACCAATGCCCGAGACGCCATGCACGGCGGCGGCGAGCTCTGCATCACGACGCAACCGGTCCAGCTCGGCAAGGAGTTTTACCAGCAGCACGGTTACGGAACGCCCGGCCGCTACGCGCTGATCACGGTTAGCGACAACGGCGCGGGGATGAATGCCGAAACGCGTGAAAAGATCTTCGAGCCGTTTTTCACCACCAAGGAGCCGGGCCGGGGAACGGGGCTCGGGTTGTCCATCGTGTACGGCATCATCAAGCAGCATGGAGGCTACATCACGATGCAAAGCCAGCCCGGCCTGGGGACCACCTTCAACATCTACCTGCCGCTGGTCGCCGAGAAAAAGCAGTGCGTCGAGAAGGCTGCGACACTCGTGCCACGGGGGGGTACGGAAACCGTCCTGGTCGTGGAAGACGATCCGGCGGTACGAAACCTGGTGGAATCGGTGCTGAAAAGGTACGGATACACCGTGCTGCTGGCAGAAAGCGGTGCCGAAGCCATTGCGCTTTTCGAGTCGAAGTGGCAGGATATCGATCTGGCACTGCTGGACGTGATCATGCCCAAGATGAACGGCAAGCAGGTCTGCGAGAAGCTCAGGCAGCGCTCGCCACGACTGAAGGTGCTGTTTCTGAGCGGCTATACCGCCGATCTGATCCAGGGCAAGGGGATTCCCGTAGAGGGGATTGACATCATCAACAAGCCGGCAAAACCGATCGAGCTCGCCAGAAAGATCAGGGAGATGCTGGACGCGGCGTAGGCCTCCCTTGCAGCCCCGGCGCCACTCCCTTGCAGATCTGGCGCCACTCCCTTGCAGATCTGGCGCTCTTCCCCCTGCAGTTGGCCCCCCTCCTTTGCAGACCTGGCCCCCCTCCCTTGATGGGAGGGGCTGGGGGAGGGTGACCATACGGTTTCCGGCTGTGTATGGATGTAACTATCTGAAATTGAATGATTTATTTTTTAAGGAGGGGCTATGCTTATCGAAGATATGACGATGGATGAGTTTTCCTCGGGACTTGCCACCTGCCGGACCGTATACATTCCCTTTGGCTCCGTCGAGGAGCACGGGGGACACTTGCCGCTGTCTACCGATACCATCGAGGCTTATGAGGTCGGCAAAAGGGCCGCCGAGAGAATTCCTCTTTTTGTCGCGCCTCCGGTGCACTACGGTTCGTGCCGTTCGACCTCGCGTCATCCGGGAACCATTTCCATCAGCACGGCGACCTTGAAGGCGCTACTCAAAGACATCGTGCGCTCGCTGCACGCCCAGGGAATGAGAAATTTCATAGCGCTGACCGGACATGCCGGCGGCTCGCACCGGATGGCGCTTCAGGATGCCGGCGAAGAGCTGATCGCGGAAATTGCCGATATCAACATCGCCGTGGTCACCGAATACGACCTGGCCAAAGAGGCCGGCGCCTACCTGATCGAGACCCGGGGCGACGCACATGCCGGCGAGATCGAAACCTCCAGGATCATGCACTCGCACCCGCACCTGGTCAAGGGAATCGGCGAGCCCGAGTACCCGAGTTTTCCGACCGGCATCCTGGTCAGGGACAAGCGGAGCTTCTGGCCCGGCGGAGTCTGGGGAGACCCGACCAAGGCGAGCGCGGAAAAAGGGAGAATTCTGGAATCACTGGTAGCGGACAAGGTCGTCGAGCTGGTGAAGGCCCTGGAGAGCCGGCTCTGGTAATTGCCCAAAAAAGCGGCTTCCAAATTTGCCCTGTAGCGGGACTTTAGCATCAAGTGCAGGGGGAAGCCTGTGTCTGTTTTTGTAGATAGGCGACAGAATGGATCATCTGCAATTTATTACAGAGCCATCGTTGTTTTGGGACACAATGACAAGGCACTGAGGGCTGAGCAGCAGAGAAAAGAGGTGACAGATACAATCGAAGAAACCGAGTTGCCAATCCTCCTTCACAGCGTAGACAGAAACAAAGGAGGTTCCTACGTAGGCAGAAGCAGAACCTTCAGTTCCCATCCCATCCCGGCCACTCAAGTTCAAATCCAATCCCCCCAAGAAGTCACCTGTAACCCCGCACCTCGTACTTTACATAATATATCTTATGGGACGTAACTGGTAAGTTCAAGGGGAGGGTATTATGTCGTCGTCGTCGTCGTGTATGGCCGGACCGCCGAAAAGCCCGGCTATGGGCGGTCCGCTCGCTCCCTTCTTTCCCTTATGGATATAGGCACCCGTACTGCAACAACCTTTTCATGGTGTACCTCCTCTGGACTTGAAAGCAGGTTCACTTGCGGTAGCGCAGGAAATTGACCAGACTCCAGCGCTCGGTCGCAGTCAGCTTGTCGCGAAAGACAGGCATGCGGCCGAATCCAAGCGTCATGGCCTGGAAGATATCCGAGTCGCTCAGCCCCTGCACCATGGCTCCATCGAGGCCCGGAGGCGGCGGTGTTAGTTTCAGGCCGACGGGTCCGGGTCCTGCAGAGGTAAAGCCATGACACATGGCGCAGTTGATCTCGAAGAGCGCCCTGCCCTGCGCGACGGTTGCCGCGTTTGACGGGACCGGATTGAGCTCGCCGGACTGTTTACCGGTGGCTTCCCGCCCCGAGACCGGCACGCTTCCCGCCGGCGCACGCAAGGCCGGTGAGCGGTACGCCCTGTAGGAGGGCTGGTTGTCCATCCAGAGCGCTGCCGTGAGCAGCGGGGACGCAACCAGGACGAGCCATATCCATCGTAAGGTGCCTTTCATCTGTGGTTACTCCATTATGGTCCGCAAAGCCCCTGCCTGCCTCATGACCTCTTCCGCCCGGGCCCTCTGCTCGGGGAGAGGGAGAGCGGCAATGGCGCCGATGCAGTGCTCGATCGCCTCCCTTCCCGGCCCGCAGGCGACTATTTCCCCCGGCCCGTGGAAGGTCAGGCTGATGCCGATGCACCCCTCGGCGATCGCCGGGTCGTACAGGCGCGGCTTCCACGCAGGGAGCTTCATCTCCAGGAACATCCCCACCATGGTGCCGACGATGGCGCAGAGCATGGCGACCTCGAAGGTGACGATTGCCGACGGGAACAGGGCAATGATCGGCTTGTCGCCGGTCTGCACCGGGTAGAGCCAGGCGGTGCCGGCGGCAAGGCCGAAACCGGCAAGGGCTCCTGTAGCCGCGCCCGCAAGGCTCACCCATCGGAAAAAGGAGCGCGGCGCTGTCTGCACCAAAGCGCCGTCGGGGTAGGCCACTGAGGTGAGCGACGTGATCTGCGACGGGACAAATCCCGCCTGGATAAGCCCCGTAACTGCCTGCCCCGCGCTCTCAACATCGGGAAAGATCCCTAAGGTTTCCATGGCCTAGTCCTCCACCGGTAGCGAGGGGAGAGAGGCCCGGCCAAGCGCGACCTGCCCACGGCGCGCCTCCAGCTCCCGCACGTCGGTAACCGCGACGATCGGGAAAAACTTGGCGAAGAGGGTGTAGAGCAGTGCGAAGAGGGCAAGGGCCATGACGTTCACCGAGATCTCCACCCATGAAGGTGAGTAGCTCCCCCAGGCAAACGGCATGTTCTTGTGGGAGAGCGACGGCACGATGATCAGGAACCGTTCAATGAACATGGCGACGTTGATGAGGAGCGTGAGCACGAGCAGCACCGGGATGGAGCGGCGCATGCGCCTGAAACAAAGGAGCGTGATCGGGAGAATCGAGTTGCCGATCAGCATCACGGCCAGGGGCCAGGTGTAGCGGTCCGACATGAAGCTGAAGACCTCCCACTCGATCGGCTCATGGGCGTACCAGGTCGTCTGGACCTCGACGAAGTAGGCATAGGACCAGAGCAGGGAAATCACCAGGAGGAGTTTCCCCATGTTGTCGAAGTGCTGGGCGGTCAGGTACTCCTGTAGGTGAAAGGTCCGGCGGATGATGATCATCAGGGTGATCACCGCTGCCACACCTGAGAATATCGCCCCGATGACGAAATAGGGGGGAAAGATCGTGCTGTGCCATCCGGGGACCACGGTCACGGCGAAGTCCCAGGCAACGATGGAGTGCACCGAGACCGCCACCGGGATGATCAGGGCCGCCATCAGGGTCGAGGCCTTGTGATACACCGCCCACTCGTGGGCGCTTCCGCGCCACCCCATGGCCAAAAGGCCGTAGACATCCCTGCGCCAGCCGGTGGAGCGGTCACGGACCAGCGCCAGGTCGGGGAGCATCCCGAGGTACAGGAAGAGGCTGGAACCGATGATGTAGGCGGTGATGGCGGTCATATCCCAAAGAAGCGGCGAGCGGAAGTTGGGCCAGAGCCCGCGCTGGTTGGGATAGGGCATCATGTAGAAGAAGATCCAGTTGCGCCCCAGGTGGATAAGCGGGAAGAGCCCGGCCACCATGATGCAGAAGACGGTCATCGCCTCGGCCGCGCGCAGGATCGGCCGGCGCCAGTTGGCCCTGGAGAGCCTGAGGATCGAGGAGACCATGGTGCCGGAGTGGGAGAGGCCGACCCAGAAGACGAATCCGGTGATGTAGAAGCCCCACATGACCGGCCGGTTCTTGCCGGTGACGTACATGCCGTGGCTCACCTGCCAGCCGAAGGCGAAAAGCCCCCAACCGATCAGAGCCAGCAGAAAGATTACCAGGGCATACCAGCGCAGGGTCGGGGGCCGCATGGAGGAGAGCAGCTCGTCGTTCACCGTTTGGGCGCTCCTGGCGGCCGGCGCGTGCTCCCCGTGCGTCGTTTTGGGCAGTTCAGACATGCTCGCGTCCTCCACCCTTGAGATAGAAAACCGATGGATGTGTCCCCAGGTGCTCCAGCAGCTGGAAGCGCCGGGGACTGCGGGAGAGCCTGGCGACGCGGCTCAGCGGATCGGCCAGGTTGCCGAAGACGAAGGCGTCGGCGGGGCAGGTCTGGGCGCAGGCCGGCTGCACCTCGCCGTCGGCCACCTGCCGCCCTTCCCCCCTGGCGGTCTCCTTGGCGCGGCGGATGCGCTGGATGCAGAAGGAGCACTTCTCCATCACCCCGCGGCTTCGCACCGTGATGTCCGGGTTCAGCTGGCTGTCCAGCGGCTGGGGCCATTCGTGGGGGTAGAAGTTGAAAACCCGCACCGCGTAGGGACAGTTGTTGCCGCAGTAGCGGGTGCCGACGCAGCGGTTGTAGACCTGCCCGTTCAACCCGTCGGGGTTGTGGTAGCTCGCGTAGACCGGGCAGACCGGCTCGCAGGGGGCGTCGTGGCAGTGCTGGCAGAGCACCGGCAGGAAGCGCACCCTGACGTCAGGGTATTCCCCGACCCAGTAGCGCTCGATGCGCAGCCAGTGCATGTTGCGCCCCTCGGCGATCTCCTTCTTGTCGCAGAGCCCCACGTTGTTTTCGGCCTGGCAGGCGACCACGCAGGCGCCGCATCCGGTGCAGCGGTCCAGGTCGATCGCCATTCCCCAACGGTAGGGGCTGGTCATTTTTTCCATTGTCTTATTCCCCTTAAATCCCGATCAGATCGCTGCGGTAGCTCCCCTGCGGGTGGCCGGCCGTCACCAGCCCCCCCTCTCCCGAGACCCGGGCCACCCGCACCCGGGTGGCGTGCCAACTTGGCGCGGGCTCCGCGGCGTCGGGGCCCAGCATCAAAAGCTCCAGGGGGTTCGCTCCCCTCCCCTTCGCGTAGCGCCCCCCTCCCGAATGTCCCTGCCCCAGGGGGATCGCCACCGTGTCCGGGCGGATGCCGGGATAGATGAACGCCGGCAGGCGCAGCGAGCCCCGCGGGGAGCTCACCTCGACCAGGTCGCCGAAGCCGATACCGAGAGCTGCGGCCGTCTTGGGGTTGATCTCGATCCAGCTGTCCCAGACCACGGTGGTCATCGGGTCGGGAAGCTGCTGCAGCCAGGGGAGCGGGGCGCCACGGCCGTCATGGAATGCGGTCGAGGGGTATACCTGCAGATGCAGGGGGAACTTCCCCTGGTCCCCGGCGAACCGGGGCTCGCCCGGTTCAGGCAGGGGCGCTCCCGCGGACCAGCGGTAGCCGCTCCCTTGCCCCGGCTTCCCGAAACGCCCCCCCTTCTGGAGCAGGCTCTCCCAGAGGGCTTCGGAGTCCTTGGCTCCCGAAGGAGCGCCCCCCCGCAGCGTCTGTTTTTTAAGCATCTCCAGGTAAGAGCTGTAGGGTAGAGCCGCCGGGAGACTTCCTCCCAGTTCGCCCGCCACTGCCAGCAGAACGTCCGGGAACTGCCGGGTGTCGAACACCGGGGTCACCACCGGCTGCATCAGGCCTAGAACCGGCTGCCTGGTGCCGGCCAAGGGGATCACCTCCCCCCAGCTCTCAAGGGCCGCGTGATCGGGAAGGATCAGGTCGGCCTGCAGCGCAGTGTCGTCGAGAAGCGAGGAGAAGCTGACGACATAAGGGACCCTGGCCAGCGCCGCCTGGAAGCCGGTGGCCGGCGCGACGCCATGCACCGGGTTCCCCTGGATCAGTGCCAGGGATATCCGGCCTGCGTTCATGTCAGCCACCAGGCTCATGAGTTCGGCGAAGGAATTTTCCGCCCCGATCGGTGAACCCAGGTCCGGATAGACCCCGCCGGGGCGGTTCAGGTTGCCCACCAGCAGGTTCAGTAACCCGATGGCGCGCACCGATTCCGGGCCGTTACTCTGGAAGGCGGCCCCCTCCCCTGCCAGGGCCAGGGCCGGACGGGTGGTGGCGAATTCCCGGGCAACCTCCGCGATGACCTGCTCCGAAAGGCCGGTGAGCTGGGAGACCCGGGGGAGAGTATGCCCCGCGAGTCCCGCCAGCAACGTTTGCGCCGAGAGTCCGTTGGCCGCCAGAGCCCCGCGGTCAAAGAGGGACTCGGCCAGGATCAGCCGGGAAAGGCCGAGCGCCAAGGCGCCCTCGCTTCCCGGCCGGGCCGGCATCCAGCGGTCGGCCGAGGCCCCGGTAAGGGAGAGCCGGGCGCCGACATAGGTGAAGTGGCCGCGCACCGTGTCGCGCTCCTGGCGCATGCGCCCGAAGGCGCCCCCGTAATGGACGGGCGAGAGGTAGCTTTCCACGAATTCGGCACCGAAGCTCAGGAGGTAGCGGGTCTGCGCCAGATCGTACCAGGGAAGGCTCGGCTGACCGAAGCTTTTGCGGGTCGCGGCGCGCAGCCAATCGGGTGCCAGGAATTCATAGGCGAGGTGATGGGGTGAGCCGAAGGAGCGCATGAAGCCGGTGGTGAGCGTGGCCAACGTGCCCCGAAGCTGCGGGGTCAAAAGGGCGAGCCGGTCGGTCCCCCCCTCCCTTTGCAGGGTTTTCAGCTGACCGGACAAAAGGCCCAGCCCCTCGGCCCAGGATATCTTGGTGAACTGTCCGGAACCGCGGGGGCCGCTGCTTTTGAGCGGCTGGGGCACCCGGTCCGGATGGTAGAGTTCCTGCAGCGCGGCCTGTCCCCGGGCGCAGAGTTTCCCCCGGTTCACCGGGTGATAGGGATTCCCCTCGATTTTCTTGGCGCGTCCTTCGCAGACCCGGACCAGGATGCCGCACCCCGCCGGACAGCAGCGGCAGGAGCTGGCGTAATAATTGGCCAGGCCGGGGGTGACCCCCTCGTCAGGCGGGACCAGGTAGGGGATCAGCTTCTCGTTTGCCGACTGGCACCCCGAGACCAGGGCGCCGGCGGCGGACATGGCTGTGAACTGCAAAAAGGTTCTGCGCTTCATGCGGGCTCCGTCAGATATGGCACGTCCAGCAGTCGATACTTGCCTTGTGCTGCCGGTGACAGTCAAGGCACCAACCCATGTTGAGATGGACGGACCGGGTGATGCGCGGCATGGCGGCCACCTCGCCGTGGCAAACGGCACAGTCGAGCCGGGCGCGGATATGCATCATGTGGGGGAAGTAGACGTGGTCCGGCAGCCAGTAGACCCTGATCCAGGGGATGGGCTCCCGTCTCTGCCAGTAACCGACAAGCTTCTTTATTTCCGGCGCCTCGGCGGAGATGAACTGGTGGCAGTCCCGGCAATCGGCCAACGCCGGGATGCCGGCGACCGGCGACAGGGGTGCGTAGCGGTGACAGAAGAGGCAGGGGATGCCGTTAGTGCCGGCATGCATCTTGTGGCTGAAGGCGATCGGCTGGACAGGTGAGCGCTCCCCGAGATCCAGCGGGAGGAGGTACATCACAATCAAGCCGGCGACTGTGGCAAGCGCAGCCAGGGCCAGCCCTGAAATAACCCACATTTTTTTCATCGCTGCTCACCACCAGATAGGGACCGAAGAAAAGACACTCAGTGAGAAGACCATTTGGGTACTTGATCTTATCAGACAACTTTCGTCTGTCAAACAAGCGGTCATTAGTGGATGAGCACTGTTATTCGCAAACTCGTGCCAAGAAGTTCTCACATCGGATGCCGAACACTCATTACACTTATGCCACATTCCATGAAGAACGTAGTGACCGCGGCCAACTGCTCCCCGGTAAACCCAGTGCGCGTGCCTGACCAGGGAGCAGCCCGCTATGGTAACATCAAACTGCACGCAGCCCCTTGGAGAAACATGTTCAGAACTGCGCATTTCAATCGATCTGTCCAGCGAGGTAATTCTGGGCACCCATCTGCGCTATCTCGATCTGGGCCTCAGAACCCTACCAGCCCCCTACCAGCAAAACCTCGTCACTGTTTCAGGAAGGTGTCAGGATTTTTTACACTTGGCACACGCGGACAATTTAGCACAATCAACTGTCGTAATTTTTTACAGTCATTGCAAGCATGAATAAGGAATTGCTATAACTTATAGTAAATACTAACTAAGTAACATTTTTTACTTATTGCGGATAAACTAACTGTCTAGTCTTGTATATTTTTTATGTTATTCGGGTATTGACTATTGAATGGCAGGAGCTAAACCTTGAAATATCTGGCGAACACAAATCGTTGTATTTGTAATTTGTCATACTGGGGAGGCAGGGCACATTGTAAAATTACAATTAAAATCTATTCCAATAAGATTTAAGTCGATACTAAACTATTAGTTAAATCTAATTTTTAATGTCTCGTTTTATATCAAGGAGGAATGGCATGCTTTGTCATAGGACCGTAGCTCTCATACTGCTATCCATAATTTCATTTGCTCTTTCTGGTTGCGGAGGCAGTTCCGGCAACGGCACCTTCAACCCGGTTCCGGTTGCCAATTCTGCGTCCTCACCCTCCTCCCAACCCCCCTTCAGCAATATTTCAAGCGCCACCGGCAAGTACGCCATCTCGCTCCAGGTCGATCGCGCCACCATCGACGCCAATGTCGGGCAGTTGCTGGCCACAGCCACCATCGCCAGTTCAAACGACGCAGCCATAGCCGGGCATCCCGTCACCTTCAGCGTATCTGCAGGTCCGGCCACCGTCGATCCGGCCCTGGTCACGGTATCTACCGACTCCAACGGCAAGGCGGTAACCATTCTCGCGCCTGGCGATGTCCTCACCACTACCAACGTGATCCTGGTGGCGGAAACCGTCATCAACGGGAAGAGCATCCGCGCCTATGCAAGCTTCCAGATCGTACGAGGCAGCGGCGTGATAACGTTCATCACCACGAAGCCCTCCACCGATCCGGACGGCACCCTTTTCACCCTGGACGAGACGGTCGCTGCGAACTTTGCCGGTGTCCCCTTCGAGTTCATGCAGCAGCTTCCTTTCCAGGTGACCGACGCGAACGGCAACCCCCGGGTAGGTGTGCCGGTCACCGTCTCGGTAGAGAACCAGTTGACCGGCCGGGCCACCATCGCCCCGAGCAATCCAACGGTGGTCACCGATTCCGCCGGCAAGGGGATCTTCAATGTCGGGGTGATCATGACCGCACCTCCCCCTGGTGTCACCCATACCGACGCCATCATCTACCGGGCAGTCAGCACCGAGGCTTCAGGCACTCCACAGCTGCTAGGCTACGCCGGGTTTGTGGTCGCCATGACCACCAAGACTCCGCCGCTTGTGATAAACCCGGGCACGGCCAGCTTCGGTACGGCTGTCGAGCTTACCTTCACTATTTCCGGAGGCCTGAAGCCTTATGCGGTCTCCAGCAGCAACCGCTCCCTGGTCAGCGTCACTCTTGAGTCAGACGACATTAACGGCTTTACCATAACCGCTCATTTGGAAGTGTCAGATCCCGCTCTCTTGACTGAGCCTGTGACGGTTACGGTCTCGGATCTGGCGGGCAATACCGCCACGGCAACGGTAACCAAGTGACCGGTGTCATCGGACATCCCGCATGCGATTGAAGCACTGGGAAAGGGGCAGCTTATGAAAAGATGGACGGGACTTTTGCTTGCGATGACTCTCCTGGTGCTGGCTTCCGGCACGGCTCACGCAGCTGGCATCGATGGACGGCTGGGGATCACGGGACAGCTGGGTTTCACCGCTGCCGCCAAAAGCAGCTATACACGCGAATTTGTCAGGGCAAACGGCCTCTCGGACGACGCGTTGCGCCCGGAGGCGGCCTTTGTCGGCGGCGGAGGACTGATCTTCGGTCTGACCAGGAACCTGGCGCTTGAGGCCGGGGCCCTCTACCTGGCAAACGACTATGATAACTCGGGAGCCAAAGCGCTGCGCATAACGGCTGCCGACGTCTCGCTGGGGCTGCAGTTGCGCAACAACGTCTCCGAGGAGCTGGCTGCCTATCTCGGGTGCGGAGTGGACGTGCTCCTAAGCGATGTCGAGGACGCCAACGGAAACGAGGGGGACGCGGAGACGGTGGTCGGCGGGCATGTGAACGTCGGCGGCGACTATTTTGTGACCAGGCGGATCGCCTTGAATTTCGACCTGCGCGGCCTGCTTTTCCCGGAGGCGGACTTGAAATCGGGAGGGGTCACCGTGGCCCGCTACAATCCCGTGAGCTTTGTAGGCCTGGTCGGGGTGAGATTTTTCCTGAACTGACCGCCTCACGCCTCTCACCCCGGGGCGTGAAGAGTAACACTGGCAAAGCCATTCTAAAGAGAAAGGTGGTGAAATGGGTGTACCAGTCGTTGGACCAGAAGCGAGCATAGATATGAGTCAACCGATGAACACTAACAAAAAGGAGGATTCCCATGGACGCTCTCACTTCGATGTACGTCAAGGCACAGACCAAGATGCAGTCAATGCTGAAAAACGAAGATGGTGCAACAATGGTCGAATACGCTCTCATGCTTGCCCTGATCGCTGTTGTCTGCCTGATCGCCGTAACAGCTGTAGGGACTAACGCAAACATTAAGTACCAGGCTATCAGAGACGCCCTTTTGTAACAGCTACGAGGTCACAATTGGCAGGCTGTCTATTCTACCGTTCTTCTTTACAGCCGGGGTGGTCCCCTCCTCCCGGAACAGCAGACAGCTCTACAGACATTTTGAATTGTAGGCAGTCGAGGAAGGGCGTCCTGCCGCCTTTCCTCCTTGTTTAAAAAGCCTCCCGCAGCGCTCCTGCCGGGAGCGTTGGCACCGAAAGAAGCTATGAAAGACACCGATCTGCGCCCCTAAGCACCGATGTTACCGGAGAAAAACCGCTGCCCGTAAAATGAAAGAGGCAACGCCATGAAACTCAACGACCGAAAAGGACAGGCAATGGTAGAGCTGGCGCTCGTGCTCCCGCTCCTGCTTCTCATAGTTTTTGGTATTACCGAGTTCGGCAGGGCCCTGTGGATCGTCAACACGCTCACCAACGCGGCCAGGGAGGGCGCCCGCAGGGCTTCGGTCAGCCCCGGAGTCCCCCTTAACACCGTGCAACTGGAGGACCGCATCAAGGAGTGCATCCCCTTTGACCAGACGGACCTCGACATCGACATAGCGCCTATTTCTCCCGTGCACGGGATTGACACCATAACAGTGGTGGTCAATTTGCCGTTCCAAAGCTCGGTTCCCATTATAGACATGCTAAACGGCATCACCCTGAAGGGTGAGGCATCCATGCTTTACGAATAGCGCGGGGTAGCAAAGCTCCCAGGAGGGATCATGACCAGACCGAGTGCCTTGACCTCTGTAACAGTGATTGCGCTCCTTTTTGCGGGGTGCGCGTCGTTTCTGGCCTACAACTACCTCAAGAAGCAGACCGGCAGGCCCTACCAGGCGGTGGCGATAGTCTCTGCAGCGGTGGATCTCCCGATCGGCTGCAAGCTGGACGCTACCCAGGTCAAGCTTGCCTCCTGGCCCAAGGACGCTCTCCCGCCAGGCTGCTACACAGACGCCAAGCCCCTCATGGGACGCGTGGTGGTGCGTCCGTTGAGCGCGGGCGACATCGTCACGGAGGGCAAACTCATGCCTACCAAGGTCTCGAGCGGCATCATGGCCTACATGGTGCCGCAGGGGCATCGTGCGGTAACGGTCGCCGTCAACGAGGTGGCCGGAGTGGCAGGGTTCGTTACCCCCAACAGCAGGGTGGATGTGGTGTTGACCACGCCGCGCCCTGGATCCGGTGACGACAAACAAAACATCAGTAAGATAATTTTGCAAAACGTGCCGGTGCTGGCAACCGGCCAGGTCGCCGAGCAAAAGGACGGCAAGCCCGTCGTGGTGCCTACGGTCACCCTCGACCTGGCTCCGGACGACGCGGAGAAGCTCATCGTCGGCGTCGGTGCCAAGCAGGCCCAGCAAGGCTCCCTTCAACTGCTGCTGAGAAACGTGGTCGACGTCGCGGCCGTAGACACCAAGGGGGCCACCGTGGCCAAGGCGCTGGGCGCGGCCGACACGCGGCCGCCCAGAGTCGTCGCCCGTGCCGCAGCACCTTCCCGCAGGACCGCCCTCCCGGTGACGGCAGCGGCCCCTGTGCAGGCCAAATTCAGCATGGAGGTCATCAAGGGGGGGGCGAAATTTGTCCGCGAGTTCCCGCAGCAATGATGCGTGCGGCAGATGCCTGGAACTGCCGGCAGGTTCGCTTCAAGTTGCCTCGATGCAAGCGCCGCCACCGCGGCCTGGGGTGTTGTCAATCAGGGTAGCCATTTAATTCGAGACGAGGTGACAGGATGGAACCGTTCGCAACCGGAAAGAAGCCATGCGTGCTCTTGGCCCTTTTGCTTTTTCTCCTGATCCCCGCGCAGGCGCGTGCCGGCGTGGCAACCGAGGTGGTGGTAAACAAGAGCGTGCTGATCAACCTGCACAACAAGTCGGAGCGGGTCTCCATCGCAGCCCCTGAGATCGCCGAGCTTGTGGTCATCTCTCCCGGCCAGTTGCAGATAAACGGCAAAATGATCGGCTCCACCGCGCTCATCGTCTGGGACGTGGGAGGAAAGACCTCCTTCTTTGACATCCGGGTCAAGGGTGACGGGAGCCTTTTGGAGAGCCAGATCCAGGAAATGGCCCCCAACGACAGCATCAGGGTGGACTTCGCCAACGACACCATCGTGCTCTCGGGGAAGGCGACCAACGAGCAGACCGTCTTGAAGGCGCTGCAGCTTGCCCGGGCCTACGCCGCCAAAAGCGAGGGGGGGGCAGAGAACACCGGGCCGACCGACTCTCCCCTGGACACTTCCCGGGCCTCCTATCAAACGGTCGGAAGCTCCGACGACCAGAAGGGGGGGAGGCCCGGAGGGGGCGAGGAACCGGCTCTCAAGGTGCTGAACCACATCCAGATCGACGACCCCCAGCAGGTGCTCCTGGAGGTGAAGGTGGCCCAGGTGGACAAGACCGCGCTGAAATCGCTGGGCATCAGCGCTTTCATGAGGGGTGCCAGCGCCGAGGGGTTCATAAATCAGGTAGGGGCGCCGGTCGGTGAACTCACCATACGAAACCCCGACGGTTCGCTGCGATCACAGGCCACCGGCATAGCCGGACCGATTCCGGGTCTGGCGAGCTTCACTCCGATCCAGGGGTACCAGTTCGGCATCTCGGCATTCAAGCAGGGGATCGGCGCCGTACTCAAGGCGCTGGTGACCAAGAACCTCGCCAAGGTGCTCGCAGAGCCAAATCTGCTGGTAAAGAGCGGGCAGGTGGGGAAATTCCTGGCCGGAAGCAAGATCCCCTTCTCCTATGTGTCCGGAGTGGGCGCGCTGTCCGCCACCTCGATACAGTTCATCGACGTGGGGGTGAAGCTCAACTTCAAACCCGAGGTGCTGGAAAACGGCCTGATCTCCCTGAAGATAGACCCCGCCGAGGTGAGCAGTATCACGGGAACCATAACGGTGAACGGCTATCCGATCATCGACACCCGGGAGGTGCGCACCCGGGTCCAGCTAAGGGATGGAGAGAGCCTGGTGCTTGCCGGCCTGCTTCAGGAGGAGACGGTAAAGACCATGTCCAAACTCCCGATTCTGGGCGACATACCGATCCTGGGCGCCCTGTTCCGTTCGACCCAGGACGACATAAAGGAGAAGGAACTGGTCTTTTTCATCACTCCGAGCATTGTCAAGGCCAACGCTCCGGGGACCGTGACCGAGCTTCCCACCGACAGGCCGCTCACCCCGGACCAGGAAAAGGAACTGCAATGGATACCACTACCCAAGTAGCCGTCGGGCGTAACGAAAAAGGGATGGTGATCGTCTACGCCGCGATCCTCATGGTCATGCTGTTTGGCCTCCTGGGGCTTGCCGTGGACTCGGCTCACCTGTTCAAGGTGCGCAACGAGCTGCAAAACGCCGCCGATGCGGCGGCATTGAAGGGAGCCTGGTATCTCTACACGAGGCCGGTCACTGCGGGGGAACTCCCCACGCTGGACTTCCCCACCGCCCTGACCAAGGCGCAGGAGGTCGTCAACAAATCGGATAACCAGGCGCTCAGCAGCGCCGCTATCACGGTGGGCTACTGGAATCTCGATTGGGACAGCTCGATAGACCATGACCTGCAACCCACCACGATCACGCCGACCATCAAGGACGTGCCGGCGGTCAGGGCCGTGGTAAACAGGGCCGCAGGAAGCAACGGCGGTCCTGTCGGCAACTTTTTCATGCAGGTCCTGGGACAGGCTAACGCTACGGCAGCGGTTGGCTCAAGGCCGGCAGTGGCGATGTCGGGATTTCCCGGCGCTGTCCCCCCCAACAACCTCTTCCCGATGGCCCTTTCCAAGTGCATGACAGACCACTATTTTTCCCAGGTTCCCATGCCCGTCCCTCCTCCCCAGATCAACATCAGCTCCGCCTACGGTCCCGGGGGGGTGGGGTGTTATACCGGCCAGTGGACCTCGTTTAAGCTGGACAAAAACGACGTCCCCACCATCCAGGACCTGATCGTCAACGGAAACCCCGACCCGGTGCAGACCGGCGACGATATCTGGATTGAGCCCGGGGCCAAGAACGCGCTCTTCAAGTTCGTTGATGACTGGCTGCCGGTGGGGGGCAAAGATGTCCTTATGGCGATCGTCGACGGCGACCTGTCCAGCAAGGGGGAGCTGACCGTGACCGGGTTTGCCACCTTCCACATCGACGGAGCGGAAAACGGCAGCAGTCCCTATGTGTACGGCCATTTCATCGAGTACCACGCGACCGCCCCGGGCATCAGGCCGGGCGGTACCCCAACCAACACCGTGACCCTGCCGATCATGGCCCAATGACCAGGACAGTGGAAACAGGGGGGACCCGCGCCGGCAGCGCCTTGAACCGAGATAACACCGCAAGCAAGGATTCCTTCTTATGAAGCCACAGATAACCGCGTTTCTCATCGATAGCGATGTGAAATCCACCAGCCAGATCGTGGCCGCCCTCGGCAGCGCTTCAGCAGAGCTGCGCCTGCTCGGCGCGGCGGGGAGTCTGCAGGAGGGGATGAAGGTCATTCAAACCTCCCAGCCGCACATCATCGTACTGGAGGTCAAGGAGGTCGAAAGAGGCGCCAGGGAAATAGAGTTCCTCCTCTCCCGCTGCCAGCAGAGCGCCGTTTTCGTGACCTGCGCCGAAAGAAGCCCCGAATGGATCCTGCGGTTGATCCGGACCGGAGCCAAAGAATATCTCACACGCCCGGTCTCTGACTCCGAGCTTTTGGACGCCGTGCGAAAGGTGGCCAAGCAGCAGACGGTAAAAAGCGCCCCGGGCGGCAGGAGCGGTCAGGTCATCTCCGTATACCACCCCTGCGGAGGGATGGGAGCCACCACGGTAGCGGTCAACCTCGCCGCGACGCTGGCAGAGCAGGGGAAGAGCACGGCGCTGGTAGACCTCAACCTCTTAAGCGGCGACGTCTGCGCCTTCCTGGACCTGACGCCCCGCTACACCCTGGCAAGCGTGACACCCAAGATGGGGCAGGTCGATGCCAGTTTTCTCAGGAGCATCACCGTGGCCCACCCCTGCGGGGTGCAGGTCCTGAGCGGCCCGGCGCATCTCGGGGAGGCGAGCCGGATCCAGCCGGAACTGCTTCAGGAAGTCGTAGCGGTGCTGCAAAGCGTCTTCGACTATACCGTCATCGACACCGGTGGGGAGCTTTTCGGCTGCAACCTGGCGACCTTCGACCGCTCCGATCAGATTCTCTTCACCACGGTCCTCAACCTGCCGGCACTGAGAAACGCCAAACGCTACCTGGCGGCGCTGGACGACGAGGGGTTCGGCCCAGGCCGGGTTAAACTGCTGGTGAACAGACACAACCCGAGGGACGAAATCAGGGTCATGGACGCGGAGAAGGTGCTCGGCACCAAGGCGTATCACATCCTGCCCAACAGCTACGCCGACGTCAGGAACTCCATCAACAGGGGGGAGCCGCTGGTGCAGTGCTACCCCAAGTCCCCACTCACCAAGGCGATGGTGCAGTTGGCCGGGCAGTTGTGCCTGGACGGCGGACCGGATCTCTAGGAGGCATCATGGCATTTTCCGACTTCAGGGCGTCGCAGGGCACGGAGCGGGCTCCCCTCCCCTTCCAGGAACTGAAAAGCCGCATCCACCGGCTGCTAATAGAGCGCATCGACCTCAGCAAGCTTGACCTTTTGCGCAGCGGTGAGCTGGCAAACGAGATCGGCGCAGTGATCCAAAGGCTCATCGTCGAGGAAGGGGTCCCCCTGAGCAGACAGGAAAAGGAGAGGCTCGTCATCGAGGTGCAGCACGAGACCTTCGGTCTGGGTCCCATAGAGCCGCTTTTGAGCTCCCCGGACATATCCGATATCCTGGTCAACAATTATCAAAACACCTACGTGGAGCGTCACGGCAAGCTGGAAAAGACCGACATCGTCTTTCGCGACAACAATCACCTGCTGCAGATCATAGAGCGCATCGTCAACCGGGTGGGGAGGAGAATCGACGAGTCCTCCCCCTTCGTGGACGCGCGTCTTCCGGACGGCTCCCGGGTCAACGCCATAATACCTCCGCTGGCCCTGGACGGACCGGTCCTCTCCATCCGCCGCTTCGGCCTGGAACCCCTCAGGATCGGGGATCTCCTGGCGCTGGGCGCCTTCGACGAGCGGATGGCAAAGTTACTTGAAGGGGCGGTCAAGACGCGGCTCAACATCCTGGTCTGCGGCGGCACCGGTACCGGCAAGACCACGCTGCTGAATGTGATTTCGGAATTCATACCGGAGGACGAGCGCATCATCACCATCGAAGACTCGGCCGAGCTGCAGTTGAAGCAGGATCATGTGGTGCGGTTGGAGACCCGCCCGGCCAACATCGAAGGAACAGGCGAGGTCACCCAGCGCGACCTGGTGAGAAACGCACTGCGCATGCGCCCCAACCGGATCATCCTGGGCGAGGTGCGCGGCGGTGAGGCGCTGGACATGCTGCAGGCCATGAACACAGGCCACGACGGCTCCATATCCACCATCCACGCCAACACGGTGCGCGATGCCATGTCCCGGCTGGCCACCATGGTCATGATGACCGGAATGGATCTGCCGGACCGGGCCATCAGGGAGCAGATCTCCTCCGCCATCAACATCATCATCCATCTGGTGAGATTTCCCGACGGCAGCCGCAAGATCTTCAAGCTCTCCGAGATCACCGGCATGGAGGGAAACACCATCACCATACAGGACATCTTCTGCTTCGAGCAGAAGGGGGTGGACCGCGACGGCCGGGTGGTGGGCGAGTTCATGGCGACCGGTGTGCGCCCAAGGTTCGCGGAGCGTCTGATGACCTACGGATTCGCCCTGCCGCAGGGAATATTCGATAGGAGGTGAGTGATGATTGTCCCTGTGCTGCTCATCTTCGCTGCGGTTTTTCTCGGCACTTTCGCCGCATTTTTCGCCGCGGGCGCACTCAGGCGCAGCGTCCAACTCAAGCGCAGGCTGCGGCAGATGGCGGCCCCCTCTGGCGGCGTGCAGTCCGAGACCCAAAGCCAGGGACTGTTGCAGGACGAGCCCACTGCTGCCGAAAAGCTGCCTGCACGCCTGCCGTTCGCCTCAACCGTTTTGAAACAGCTGGAGCTCTCCGGTGTGAGCCTTACCCCGCTCGCCCTGCTGCTGGTGAACTGCGCTCTTTGCATTTTTGGATTCTGCGCCCTCTTCGCCTGGAAGCGGAGTCTATTATTGGCAGCGCTGGCAGCGCTGGCGCTGGGCTATATTCCCTTTGTCTTTCTCGACTACCGTATAAAACGGCGCAGCGCACTCTTCGCCGAGCAGCTGCCGGACGCGCTGACCATGGTGGCCCGCTCCCTCAGGGCCGGGCATTCCCTGGTCTCGGCAGTGGAACTGATTGGCCAGGAACTGCCGGAACCTGCGGGCGGGCTGTTCAGGATCGCCTACGAGCAGCAGAACCTGGGCATGAGAATAGCCGATTCGATGAGGGCACTCAGGGGCAAGATCGAGAGCACGGATTTCGATTTCTTCGTAACCATAGTCAGGATAAACAGTGAGTCGGGAGGCAACCTTTCCGAAATACTGGACAAACTGGCGGAAACCATCAGGGCCCGACAGCAGATACGACGTCAGGTCAGGGTCTACACGGCGGAGGGGCGCCTGTCCGGGTATATCCTGGTGGCCCTGCCGGTTGCCATGTTCGGCATGTTCCAGCTTCTGCGCCCAGGTTACATGGACGTGTTCTTCACCAACCGGGTCTGCCAGATCATTCTCGGCGCTGCGGCCCTGGCGCAGGTCCTCGGATACCTTATGATCAGGAAGATCGTCGATATACGCATTTAGATGCCTTCGGGGGGTAAGAGATGCTCGCCTTGATCGTCGCATCCGTTTTCGCCACTGTAGCGCTTCTTGCCGGCGCGCTGCTGTACCCATTACTGAGCAGGCATGACTCCGTCAGGGAAAGAGTGGCCAAGCTCATGCCTGAACAGGGAGAGGCGTTGTCCCTGATCCCCACCCCGAAAAAATGGCAGAGCGTGCTCTCCTCAATGGGCTCCAGGCTGCGGGTAAAGCCGACCGAAATGCGCGTTTACCAGGAGATCGTCACCTCTGCAGGTTTCAAGAAGGAAGCGGTGTACGTTTTCCTGGGAGCGAAGCTGTTCCTCGCCGCCGCCCTCCCCGCCTGCTACCTGGTCCTGTTCGCGCTGCCGCAGGGGGCCATGGCCAGTACCACGTCTCTGCTCATGATCACGATCTGTGCGATTGGAGGCTACCTGCTCCCGACCATGTGGCTGAGCCGCCGGGCCAGAAATCGCAAGACCGAGATCTTCCATGCGCTCCCCGATGTCCTCGACCTCTTGACGATCTGTGTCGAGGCGGGAATCAGCCTGGATGCGGCACTGCTGAAGACCACGGAAAACTTCCAGCACAAAGCCTGCCCTCTGATCAGCGAACTCAACACGGTGATCCTTGAGATTCGTGCCGGCAGGGTGCGTTCCGAGGCACTGAAAGGGCTGGCAGAGAGGACCATGGTGGACGACATCAAGGCGCTGGTTTCCATGTTGGTGCAGACGGAGAGGTTCGGCACAAGTCTGGGCAAGACCTTGCGCACCTATTCCGACTCGCTGCGTGTCAAGAGAAGGCAGCTTGCGGAAGAACAAGCGGCCAAAACGGCCGTGAAGATGCTTATTCCGCTGGCATTCTGCGTGTTTCCGGCATTGATGGTGGTCATGCTGGTGCCGGCGTTCGTCCAGATCTTCGCCATGCTCAAATAATAACTGCCATCGGGTACGGCTGCCGCGGCTCGGTATGCACGGCCCGCGGCGGCGTCAGGGAGCGCCTCGCACATGAAAGCGATCAACTCCACAAGAGGAAAGGAACTGGCGGGCAATCTCGGCAGGGTCGAAAGCCTGGGACGCCGCCTGAAGGGACTTCTGGGCAGGCACTCACTTGCAACAGATGAAGGGGTGCTGCTCAAGCCCTGCTGGGGAGTACACACTTTCGGCATGAAATTTCCCATCGATCTGGTATTCCTTAGCAGTGCGAACAGAGTCATCGCCGTCTGCAAAGAGGTGCCGCCCAACCGCATTCCTCCCGTCTATCTCGGCACCCGCAGCGTGCTGGAATTACCGGCGGGCAGAATAACAGAAACGGCGACCGGGACGGGTGACCTCATCATCATGGAGAGTCAGGAGAGTGATTAGACAACGCTTCGGCGAAAGGCAGTAGACTTTCGGCTTCTGACCAGCCAGGCAGGTGGAAAACGACTGGCACAGCAGGTCAGCTATGGCCCCTCACGGATACCCACCATGATCAAGCCCCATCGCCGTCGTCGATCTGCGGACCTGCGCCCGTTCCTCTGGCCGGGCACCTGCTCGATCTGCCTCCATCTGCTCCTGGCGGCTTCCCTGGCGGCAGAGTGGCGCTATCAGCCCGAGGTGGTCTGGGTATCGACCACACTGGTGGCGGAGCAGGTGCAAGTCGACATGCCGGAAGGGGAGCTGGCGGAGGGGGAGAAAACCAGCTCCGCGGCTCCAGATGCCGAAGAACGGCCCCGGGCTGAAGAGGCGGATGAGCCGCACAGCGACGTCTCGGTCCAATCCGAATCAGCGCTTGCGATCACCGAGATTGCACCCGCCCCCCTCACAAAGACCGTCGCCAAAAAGGTCCGCGCCGCCATGCCCCACTCCCCGAGCCTTGCGGCCATACCGGCACCTGCGACCGTCTCCCCATCCGCCAGGGTCCAGCCACAGGACCGTTTTTCCTCGGTGTCTCTCCCCGGCATGCTACGGCAGGAGACGGTGGCCAACGAGGTAGCCGCACAAGCGGGGCCTGCCAACGCTCCGGAGAGGGCCGACCGGAAGCGAGCCGTGCAGCTCGCGTCGGCGGTTGTTCCCCGCCCGGCGGTGGAAGAACCGCCCCCCCCTGCGCCCCTCCACATGCCCGCCGCGAAAAACCCTGAGGCGAAGCGACCGGTGCCGCCACCGGCAGCGGATAGCGCGACTGTCAAGCCAGCGCCAGTAAAGAGCGAGCCCCGGCCGCAACAAAACTCCCGCGCCCCGGAGGGTAGCGGCGCAGCTGCCTCTGGCAGGCCGGACCCGGTTACGCCCACATCAAGCCCAGCACCGGCGCAGCGCGGCGACCTGGCGGCAGCCGGCAGCGACAGGCAGTCCAGAGGTGTCGCCAAGGCTCCCCGGAAAAGCGCTCCTGCCAGCCAGTCGCCAAAGGTCTCGCCCCAGCTGCAACCCCCGAGAGAGGTGCCACCACAGGTCCCTTCCCGGCAGATGGCGCATGAGCTACCTCCCTTGCAGAGATTAGCGGCGAAAAAGCCTCAGCCGATGCCGGCACCAATGGCATCTGCGGCGCAGGACCCGGCACAGAAAAGCGAAACAGCTTCGCATCGGCAACCAATGCCGGCCTTCGAAGCGCCCCTGAAGGGTGATCTGGAACTGGAGCTAGGCGACAGGGAAATAGGTGCCCATGGCATAAAGGTTCGGGTTCTGCTGCGCGAGTATCCGAAAAACAGGCACAAAAAGCCCATGACCAAAGCGGAAAGCAAAAGAGTGAAGTCCCTTACCCCCAGGACCTTAAGAACGGGGCTGAACACCGTTCAGGCCGTGATAGAAGTCGCACCCGACGGGGTCTATGAATTCCGAGGCACGCGGGAAAGTGCCCATTCCCAAGAGGTGAGCTGCACGGTGACCATCCACGGCAGGAGCAGCAGACCGACAGTCAAGCGGCTGGAAAACAGAAAAGTAGGCAACGAAAGCTACATCATGAAAGTCCTTATGCCGGAAGGAATCGTATGGGAAGACGATGCCAGCTTCAGTGGCAGCATCGAGGATTCGGACGGCATCAGCAAGTATAATTCCGAATCCGGGCTGGTCTGGAAGGAGTACAACTAGTCACGGAAACGGTTAGGATGCTTACTTCCTTGACGCGATGATTGTCCCCCCATCGCCAACTGTCAGTGCCCGCGACAACCATGCCCCCCTGCTATCAAGTACTCCGTTTCAGTTCAAGGCTGCAGTCTGATTCCGTACATTTGCTTCTGTTCGGATCTGTTATATCCTATGTGACCTGGGGTATCGATAGTGTCGTCAGTGCAGATACGTTTACCAAACTCACACCGCTGCATGACTTTGATGCAGCAGAATGTTTCAGGGCGGTTGACATGGCTTTTCCCGAAGGCTCTCAAGGTTCGTATCCCCCCATTGCAGATTACGCGCTGTTGGGAAACTGCCGGACGGCGGCTCTGGTCTCCCGTGATGGATCGATCGACTGGCTTTGCCTGCCCCGATTCGACAGCCCCTCGTTTTTTGCCGCTCTGCTCGATTCAGAAAAAGGTGGGCGCTTCAGAATACGTCCGAAAGGGTTCTTTTCCTGCGAACGTAGATATATCGAGGGATCAGCAACTCTGGCAACAACCTTCCATTGCGCTGCCGGCCAGGTGGTTCTTCGCGATTTCTTCCCTGTTGCGAGCGAAGAAGAGAAAAAGTCGTGCCTCACTCCGGGACATGAGATTCTCCGGAATATCGAAGGACTTCAAGGTGAGGTGGAAATAGAAATTCTGTACCAGCCCCGTCCCGGTTATGCACTGACACCACCGCTTCTGGAAGACCGAAAGGGCTTCGGATTCCTGTGTCGTGGTTGCCACGGAGCCGTCATTCTCTTAAGCGATATTCCACTGGCGACAACGAATAACGGGGCAGAGGCTGTTGCCACTGCGACCATCCGTGCAGGGGAACAAAAATGG
>Ga0209317_1000156_pt1 | contig 93014 bp, 79 predicted proteins | sample RifGroB2_FD_183994 | JGI IMG/M metagenome (GOLD analysis project Ga0209317, IMG submission 183994) | Soil microbial communities from Rifle, Colorado, USA - Groundwater B2 (SPAdes) (version 2) | ecosystem: Environmental > Terrestrial > Soil > Unclassified | place: Rifle, Colorado | collected... | reverse complement strand
ACTGTGCTACTATGGGCCATGGCTCGGATCTCCTTGTTTGTATTGGTGTTTTGGCGAACTCAATATATCACAAGTAGCTCTCCGAGCCTCCTTTTTTATGTATTAACTATGGGACAGCAGTGGGTTCACCATTATCAAGCCCTACCCTTTCGCTCAGCGCAGTTTCTGCAATTCCTGCCAGAGCACCATCGCAAACCACACAAATCCCCCTAAGGCTGGGGCTTACATGACAATGCACTCGTGCCACTGCATTTATTGAGCTTTCTGAGCTGTCTCTGTGGTCATCTCAATCTATTCGTCTATATTATTTAGCGACAGGCGGGATGAACCGATTCTTGCTCTGCAGCTCGCATCAGTACACCTTTGAAAAAGGCAGCTTTATCGATTAGGTATTTGCAGTGCCGGTTGCCGCAGCGCAAAAGCCCCTCACCCGGCCTTCGGCCACCCTCTCCCGCAGGGCGAGGGTAGGCATTTTCCCCTTTTACAAAGGGGAAGGTGTTATCGATGTGACGACGGGCAATTAAATAAAATATTGGAGAAACATGCACGAACTTGGACTTATCACAACTTTGACCGGTGGTTTTACCGCGGCGCTTGCCTTTGGATACCTGACCCATCGCCTGGGCATGTCGGCAATCGTCGGATACCTTCTGGCCGGCATTGCCGTCGGCTCGCATACGCCGGGCTTTGTCGCGGATCGCGTCATGGCGGAACAGTTTGCGGAGGTCGGCGTCATCCTGCTCATGTTCGGCGTCGGCCTGCAGTTTCATCTCAAGGAACTGCTTGAGGTGCGGCGGGTGGCCATACCCGGTGCTCTTTGTCAGAGTGCCGTGGCAACATTGCTGAGCTGCCTGGTGGCAAGGTGGCTCGGCTGGAGCTGGCCGGCAGGTATCGTTTTCGGTTTTGCCGTGTCGGTCGCCAGCACGGTGGTTCTGCTCCGCGTGCTGGTGGACAACAACGAACTGCACACGCCCACCGGCCATATCGCGGTCGGATGGCTGGTGGTCGAGGATATTCTGACGGTATTTCTGCTAGTGATTCTGCCGGTCCTGTTCGGTGCGGGTGCAGCCGGTTCGGAGAGCCTTCTTACGGCGATCGCCCTCTCACTGGTCAAAATTGCTATTCTCATTGCGCTCACCTTTTTCGTCGGCGGCCGTCTCATCCCGTGGCTCCTGGAACATGTGGCCGCCACCCGTTCGCGTGAACTCTTCACACTGACGGTCCTCGTGCTCGCCCTGGGAATTGCGGTCGGATCGGCCAAGGTGTTCGGTGTTTCCATGGCGCTGGGAGCCTTCCTGGCGGGGATGGTCGTGAAACAGTCTGACTTCAGCTTCCGCGCCGCCTCCGAAGCGTTGCCGATGCGGGACGCTTTCGCTGTCCTCTTCTTCGTCTCGGTCGGTATGCTGTTCAACCCGTCCCACCTGATGGAGGCGCCGGGCCTGGTTCTCACCACCTTGGTGATTATTCTGCTCGGGAAGCCGCTCGCAGCACTGGCGATTGTACTCGTGCTGGGATATGCCCCGCGTGTCGCACTCTCCGTTGCCGTTGCACTGGCTCAAATCGGGGAATTCTCCTTCATCTTAGCTACCGTGGGACGGGATCTCGGCGTATTGGGTGAGAGCGGAGCCAATACCATTGTTGCCGCAGCAATCATCTCGATCAGCCTGAATCCGCTGCTTTACCGACTTATCGGTCCTCTCGAACAGCGGGCCAAACAGACCCGTCTGTGGCAGTTTCTTGAAGCTCGATCCAAAACGCGCGCGCCGCTTGGAGCCGAAGCAATTCCGGGCCACCAGCCCATTTCGCGTGACACTGCGGTTGTGGTCGGATACGGACCGACGGGAAGGACGCTGGCTCGCCTGCTTTCCGAGAACGAGATCGATCCCTTTATCGTGGAGATGAACCTTGAAACGGTGCGCCAGCTACAGTCCGAGGGGATCGCAGCGATTTACGGCGACGCCACCCAGGGTGAGATCCTCCGCGCTGCAGGGGTTCAGGATGCCAAGGCACTGGTAATTACCTCTGCAGGGATGCAAGGGGGCGAAGAGGTGATTCGTATGGCCCGGGAAATCAACCCGAATCTGCGCATCATCGCCCGTGCAGCGTATTTGCGAGATATCCCTTTCCTGCGTAAGGCGGGAGCCGATGCGGTCTTCTCGGGTGAGGGAGAGATTGCGCTCAATATGACGGAGCACATGCTGCGCAGACTGGGCGCGACGGATGAACAGATCGACCGGGAACGGGAACGGGTGAGAGCCGAACTGCTCGCTGGCTCCTGGCAGTGAGTTGGCTGCACGGGTCGGAGGCGAAGTCGCGGCACTGTTCTTAGACAAATGCAGGTTGGTTTGGGCTTGATCCTGTAGGTTCGCCCTCCCCCAGCCCCTCCCATAAAGGGAGGGGGGCTTGCTTGCAGAGAGGGAGCTTGCTTGCAGAGGGAGCTTGGGTGTAGAGAGGGGCTTAGCGAGGGGCGTATTGTAGAGATGGAGCCCGCTATTTCCTCGGCTTTCGAAGTCAATCAGAGAGGGCTAGGGAGAGGGAGAGTTCTTGGTGTTTTCGGCAACTCTGAACTTGACTATCTTGCTAATCAGTTCAAGCGGTAATGGCTTGTCTATCGGAAACCGGACCGAGCCTTTGGCACCCTCATAATCTGAAAGCTCTTCTTTGAAAGCCTCGATTCCACTCGGCGCTGGATAAAAGCCGATGTGTCTTTTATAAGCGGCAAAATGGACTAAATTCCCTTTGAGATAAAAGGTCGGCATCTGATAGCTTATTTTTTCCTCTGCCTCAGGTGCTGCGGCTTTTATGACTGCCCTTAACTCCTTGAGGATCTTTTGCACCTCCTGCGGGAAAGTCATAATGTATTCATCAATGGATTTGTAAGCGGCTTTGTCACTTTGCATCTATCACCTCGGCTTGTGAGAAGTCCCGCCTCGTACTTCCTAAAGGTTCTTCATATACTCGACAAGCTGGTCCAGGGCCTTGCCCCACCCCTCGTGGAACCCCATCTCCTGGTGATTTTTGCACGCCTCTTCGTCCCCGTGTACCACGAGCGCGGTGTACTTTGTCCCCTGCTCGTGCGGTTCCAGTTTTACGATCGCTGTGAAAAAGAAGGTGTCGCAGTGAATACCGGACGGCTGTTTGGCTGGGCGGTAGCCAGGTGCCAAGGCATTGGTCCAGACGAGTTTCCGGTTTGGGATGATTTCCAGAAAACATCCATAATGGGGAAATTCTTCACCCTCCGGGGACAGCATCACGGTGCGAAAGATGCCGCCGGGAACCAGATTAATCTCGCAGTCGACGGTCTTCCATGGCGCGGGAGTGAACCAATGCTTGATGTGCTCCTCTATGGTCCACGCCTGCCAAATCAGTTCGGGGGGAATGTCTACAATGCGTTCGAATACCAAGTCGAGCCGGGGGTCTGATTGATGGATTGTCTCAGTCATGGCTTTTCTCCTTTATTACGTCACCCCGCCCTCTCGGGACCCCGGTCGGGCAGTAATTAGCTCACACTTTCGTAGTTATAGCCCCTATTTCAGATCCAGCGTTGAACTGCCTCAACTGTATCATCCGGCTTTGTGTTAAAGCAAACCTTTGCCTGAGGAGCGTAGCTGTGTACCACGTTTATCAGCTTTTCAAAGAGCAGGAAGTTTGCCGGTATGGTTCGTACTCCCGCGCCGATAACGATGCAATCATAGCGCTTCTTCTCTAGCTGCTCTCGAACAGCTGCTTCAGCAGTCTCGCCAAAATCAGTGAGACACAGTTGCACGTCATAGCCTTGTTGGGTCAGGCTCTCTTCTGCTGCTTTGAGACCCGCCATCACCTTCGCTGCATCCAGACCCGGGAACGCGGCATAGTCGGGTGACGAGAAATCAATCAGCGTTGGCTCCAGACCAATGACCAGAACACTCTTCTTGTCTGACATTGCTACCTCCACGTTGTTTGCGGATCCTTCCAAGAGGGGGGAAGACTGCGCCTTCTGGCGAAGAACTGGCAGGGTTCCCCCTCCCTAACCCTCCCCCTCCGGGAGAGGGGACTAGTGGCAGACAACCAGCCAAATTCCCAAAACTAAGGGCCAAGTCTCTGACTTGGCCCTTGCGTATTCTCTCTATACCACATCAAATCACCCGGGATCGACCCAGAGCGGATAGTCTTCTATGATCTTCTTCCAGACCCTTTGCACATACCGCAAGGGACCTCTTCCACATCGTAACCTGTCTGACGTGAAGCAGTGAAGATCTTGCCTTTTCCTTTGCATTTAGGACATGTCGAGGTATCCATAAGGTTCCCCTTTTATAGTGTGTGTGCTTGCATCTGCTGCAGTTGATACACTATCATTTTACTAAAAACACCCAAAATTAGCTACCAGTAAGCCGCCTCCCCTTCCCCCCCGCGATTGTTACTGCCATTTTAGAGGTTGGCGAATGATGGTTCGCCCCTACAGTTGGAGAGTCCCTACAGTTGGAGAGTCCCTACAGTTGGAGAATGGGAACGCGATGGCTGACGGGTTAATTATAGTCACCGGTGGCGTCGAAGCATCCTTATCCCACATCCTAGAACTCTATCCTGAATTCAGCCCCGCCTTCGATATTACGTACAGTTAGAAGACCGCCCATGTTCTTATCGATGATGGTTTTGGACATGAAGAGGCCGATTCCCGTGCCCGCCTGCGGCCCCTTGGTCGTGAAGTATGGGTCGAAGATCTTGCCGATGATTTCTTCCGGTATGCCGCCGCCGTTATCGGCAATGGTCACGACCGACCTGTTCTCTTCCGTGCTTATGGTGATGACGACTTTAGGACGCGCCGTGTCGCGTTCCGCCATGGCATCCCTTGCGTTGATCAGAATGTTGAGCAGCACCTGAGAGAACTCGTTGGGGTATCCATGACTGGTAGGATCCCCTTTCGCCTCGACCTCGATGACAGTCTGCTGCCCCTGGAAACTTCCTTCCATAAGGGAAAGGGTCTTGTCGACCACTTCGCGCACCTTGAAGGGGTGCTTTTCTTTATCGGGCTGGAAGAAGTTTCTGAAATCGTCGATGGTCCGCGACATGTGCTGTACGATTTCCATCGACTTCTTTGCGTGCTCGTCCAGATAATCCTTGTTTACGTCACCGAACTCGTAGAACAGGGAGGGTTGCTGAACCAGCAGTCCCAGGGCATTCAAAGGCTGGCGCCATTGGTGTGCTATATTGCCGATCATCTCGCCAAGCGCGGCCTGACGGCTCTGCTGGATCAGCAACTGTTCCTTTTTACGCAACTCCTCCATCGCCCTCAGGCGCTCTGTCGTTTCCTTCCGAAGCTCCTCGAAGGTCAGAGACAACTGTTCTTCGGCCTTGTCCCGCTCCTTGGCACGCTGCTGAAGCAGATCCGACGCCTGCACCAGGGCATCCGCAACCTCGGCAGTTTCCTTAATTGTTTTGCTGCCGATACTGGAGACAAACTCGCCGCGCCCGATAGCCAATGCTGGTTCGACCAGGGACTGGATGTTCTCGGCTATCCTGCGCGCGATACGCATGGCTAAAAATATACCTATCAGCGAAATGGTCGTCGCGCCGCCGATCGCCCATGCCATCCATTGGTAGATCTCCGCCATTATAGTAGCTTTAGGTACTCCGAAGGTCACCGCCCACCCTGAGCTGGGGGATTTGGCGAACCCGGCCAGTACCGTTATCCCGGCGATATTCTTGAGATCTGCAGTACCCTCTTTAGCCGCCGCCATGGCTTGCCGGATACCGGGGCCCGCCAGTTTGCCGACAAAGCGCTCCGAGTCCCTGGTCCGGGCCACGATTACCCCGTTGCGATCCAAAATCGTGCAATACCAACCGTCGGGGAAATGCCGGCTCGGAAAGATAGATGCCAGACGCTTGGAAGAGAAGGTCATGGAGAGATCGTAGGCAACCTTTCCATTAAGAAATACCGGGACATCGATGGCAATAAGGGGGCGTTTGGTGAGGGCACCGAAAAAAAGGTTGCTGGTAATCGGCTTTCCGGTTTCGAAGATGGTTCGAACCAAATCAAGATTGTTGCGTTTGGGCAAGGGGCTGCCGTAGGGGCGGTAGGAGTTGACCAGTTGTTGTCCGGTAGAGTCGGCGACGATGATGTCCGCCCCGGGGTACGACCTCAACAGTTCGAGGGTCTGGCGATGGACATCTCTAAAATCGCCCTTATTGAAAGAAGGCGAGGTGGCTAGTGCCAGGAGAGCAGCCTGGACGTTGGTCAATTCCTGGTCGACAACCATGGTCATGGCCCGGGCGTTTTCCAGCATGTCCTTGTCGAGTTCGTGCAGCTTCGATGAGTAGGTATGGAGGACCAGGAAGCCGGCAATCAGCCAGACCGGTAAGACGCAGGCAACTACGAGGTCTGTCAGTTGGAAGCGGATAGTCGAGCTGTTTCTGTTTCTAATAAACATCAAGATCGCCTTTGCTGACGTACATCACCCAATAGAGGGCAGGAATTTCAGGAGAGGGCAGGGATTTCAGGAACGGCCATTAGAAGATGGCAACCTCTGAATTTCATACGCCACCATATAGGAGCCCATGCCGATTGTCAATATACGACCTGGCGCGCCAACGGACTAAAATTACAGGCTTTAGAGAAAAGAGAGGGGGCTTTTACAGGGGGACGGCTCCCATCAGGATGCGCCCTGATGCGGAGCCGCTTGTGTTGTTACCAAGATCAAGCAGGTCAGGTTCGTGGTGTGGCATTGTAATCCGTCGGCTTGGAATTCCAGGCTGGGCCGGCATAGCGGCGCTGGAAGGATTGATCATCCATGGTTAGATAGTAAATACCTTCAATAAGGCCGAGGATCACGGGAATGCCGGTCCAGATGAGCAGGATGTATATGATGCCCCAGCCGGGCTTCCCGAGGTAGAACTTGTGCAATCCTATGCCGCCTCCTACAGCCGCGAGCACTCCAGCCACAATCCTTGATCGGGGCTGACCTTGAGCCATAAAATTATCCGGAAGGTTCAAGCCAGAAGTGCCCATGAATGGCTGACGCACGCCGCACCTGGGGCATATCTCCGCCTTGGCCCGGATTATCTCACCGCACTCATGGCAATACTTCTCATCCGCCTTTTTGACTCTCTCACTTTGTTCTGGCATTGGCTAGGCCTCCCCTGATTTTGTCAGCCGTCAAAGAAAGGGCCACGTCAATGACCTGGCCCTTTAATCTTTCGAGCAGAGGCTTTTTAAAGCAGCCCCTTTTCAGCGTCGGTTATTCGCTCGTTTCGGTGAGTATGAGCTCCAGGCTCTTCCCTTCAAATAAGCTGACTAGAAGTTTATTCAGCGTTTTCTGCACTCCCTTATACTGACAATGTGCCACGAGTTGATTCTCCAGAATCTGTAGTTGATCTCTTGTCACTTGTTTGCCCCCCTTTTGTTGAGATATTTGCTCAGACAGTCAGTTTTTAATCGTAGTACAGAAGCTTTGGCTTTTGGCACCTCATCAGCCCCCCTCCTTGAGCCGGAACCAGGTGACTATCGACTCGGCCGGTTGTGCGCCGGGAAGCTGGTCCACCACCTTACCTTTGCGCAACAGATGTATAACCGGAATGCCGGTCACGGCAAAGCGGGCGGCCAGCCTGGGATTCTCTTCGGTATTGATTTGCACAACTGCAGCGCTTCCCGCCAACATTTGTGCTGCTTTTCGCACCGCCGGTGCGAATGAGAGGCAGTGCGGTCACCAGGGGGCCCAGAATTCGGCAAGTACAGGGCCGTCGTAGCTGGCGATGAACTGGTCAAAATCCCGCTCGGTGAGTTGCTGCGGTCTGAGATACAGTGCGGGGAGTGCAGAGCGACAGTTGCCGCAGTGCCCCGGGATTCCTTCCTTCTCTGCAGGTATCCGGTTGGAGGTGCCACAAGATCGGCATTTCACCAGGTGCGAAGTCATATCTTCTCCAGATTCATGAAGAACGGGGCGTGGTCAAGCCGACACTAACTCTTAGAGATCCCGCTACGCTAGATTTTCAACGACTAATTGTACCTCGTTTATGATTTTGTGCTTTTAATTACTGTCACGAGTCGGAACATTGAGTACGCGGGTCAAGAGGTAGGAGTTTGAAGGGGCTTTCCCCCTCCCTGGCCCTCCCCTTCCGAGGGCAGTTGTAGGGTGGGCAGCCCCCTGCCCACCTCAATGAGGCGTGGCATAGGGGCAAGAGGTAGGGGGCACGGGTACGGGTCGCGTGGGCACGGAGTGCCCACCCTACGGTAACATATGGCCTCCTCTCCGGAGCAGGGGATTTTGGGCTTTGGGCGTTTGAAGATCACCTTGCGGGTCTGCAACCTTTTGTAAGCGATTCGGCTTTCACATTTTTCCGCAATTCTGCTATGGTAGGAAATTCTTTTAGCACGAGACTTTCCTCGTTATATAAACACGTTAAAACGGAGGTTTTACCGAAATGAAGTGCCGAATCCTGCTCCTGCTGCTCGCTGCAATCCTGATGACCACACCCAGCGCCCAGGCTGCACCCACTGTGCTTAAATCGAACCCGCCTGTGGTCAGTCAGGGCGTGAACGTTCCGATACTGCTCTACCACCGCTTCGGTCCGACGGTGGCCGACGGCATGACCATCAAGACCAGCGTATTCGAGGAGCATCTCAAATATCTGAAGAGCAACGGCTACACGGTGATCCCGCTACGGACACTGATCAACTACTATCAGAAAAAGGGACCGGCTCCCGCGCCTAAATCGGTGGTGATCGTGGAGGATGATGCCCACAAATCGGTGTACTCGGACATGCTCCCGCTCGCCAAGAAATACAACGTTCCTGTCACGGTCTTCGTCTATCCTTCCGCCATCTCCAACGCAAAATACGCGATGACCTGGGATCAGCTCAGGACGCTGAAGAAAAACGGCTTCGATATCCAGTCCCACACCTACTGGCACCCGAACTTCAAAAGGGACAAGAAAAAGATGACTCCGGCCGAGTTCGAGAAATCGGTCACTTTGCAGTTGAAGAAATCGAAGGAGAGGCTGGAGAAGGAGTTGGGGAGCCCGGTTGATCTGCTGGCCTGGCCTTTCGGCATCTACGACGACTACCTGTTGAAGAGAGCTGCAGAAATCGGCTACAAGGGAACCTTCACCATCGAGGCGCACCACGCAAACGCGACCGATTCGATCATGAAGCTGCCGCGCTACCTCCTGATCAACTCCGATCAGGGCAAATCCTTCGCCCGGATCGTCGAGGGGAACGCGCCCAAGCGGATTATCGCTTACTAGTAGCTGTCCGACACCGCGGGGATAAGAGAATGGCTGACTGCCACGGGAGTGATAAGAAGCGGCCGTGTGCTGACTGCAAGTTCTGCCAGTGGTGCTCGGATGATCGCTGCAGGATCTGCAGGGGGGAGAAGGGGTGCGGTAAGAAGCTGTCGATCTCTGAGCAGATCGCCCTCTATGAGAAGATCAATCAAAAGGAAGCGGATTAGCACATCGAGTGGTATGGTCGAGTTGCCAGAGAAGTCACTCTCATTGCTCAGCAGCCACCAACTCTCCTCCCCCCAGCGGGGGGAGGTCGGGAGGGGGGAAGGCCTCGGCTTCTAGCGAAGAACGGGCAGAGTTCCCCCTCCCTAGCCCTCCCCCTCCGGGGGAGGGGACTTGCCTTTGATTCAACTTTCTCAGCAGCGTTTCCTGTCCACAATTACGTTTCTCATTCCCAAGCTCCAGCTTGGGATGCAATCCCGGAAAAGCTCCAGCTTTGAGTCGTCGAAGCGGAGCTTCCTGTAGCATTTACGTTCCCAAGCTGGAGCTTGGGAGCGAGATGACGTTGAAAGGCAGATCAAAAAGAGCCTTGGGTCAAATCCCCAGCTTCTTCTCGATCTGCCTTTTTTCTTTTAACCCACCCGAACCTGCCCCGGTTGGGCCTGAGGTGTTTCACTCTCATTTCCGTTCAACCGCCCCCCCTGACCTTGAAGGGGGGGACGGTTGAACGGAAGAGTAACACATCCGGATCAGGTTCGCTTCTTAGCTTGCTGTTGCGATCTTGACAACGACTTTATGGATAACCTCTTGCGAAATCAATGGCATATGTGCATCACCAGGAAAGAATACCGCAAACGCACCGCTCTCAGTTGCAAGCCAGGCATCAGGTGTGTCCGCAAAGAATTGCATGTCGGATTTTGGATCATAGTCCTGGGTCGGTTGATTGCACAATGATTTGGGCTTCCATCCCATAGTGTCGGTTCCTGCCAAAATCAATTGAATATCGATATATTTCTCGTGCGTTTCAAGTAAGGCCTCTTCTTTCTTGCGGCCAGGCTTCTTAGAGATAGTGGCATAGATGCGCTCGCCGTCTATCTCACATTTCCCCAACGGCAGCTCCTTCAAGTCCGAGCGCGAGAGGAATTCAAATGCTTTTGTGAAGCTCTGGTTCAGAGAGCAATAACGATGTGCATTTTCGAGTAGGTCCAAAATCATGTCTGTTCCTCCTGAAATGATGTGGTGTGAACGCCGGGCTCAGCCGGTGAGGATGAAGTGTTTAATTACGTAGAGGAAGAAGGGGACTGTCACTATCCCGGCCAGGGTGCCAACCATCAGCATGGAGGCTGCCTGCTTGGGGCAGTTCTCGAACTTGACGTTCAAAAGGTACGCCATGATCGGACCCGGCATGGCGGCGTTGAGAACGATGATTGCCTCCGTGGTGCGGTACCAGAGCGCGGTGGCAGGATCGAGGCCGGGACCGATGGGGAGCAGCCCCAAAACCCGGCCGCAGTATATCAGCGCCAAGGCGAGGACCGGCCCCAGCAAGACTCGCAGGTAGGCCCCGGTAACGCCGTTCCTCAGCTGGCTGAGGTCTGCCTGGCTCATGGAGTAGCCAAGGTCGACGATGAGCAGCGGGATCGCCGCCAGCGCCAGCACGTCTATCCCCCGTTCCGCGATCGAGCAGACATCCTGCACCAGGGGCGGAAGCGGCAGACTCACCTTGGCAACCAGGATTCCGAGGACGGTGGCGTACAGGGCCGGTATCCTCAGGAACTGGCCGATACCGCTCTTGCCGCTTACCAGATAGACCCCGAAGGAGTACAGGACCAGGATGTTCACCATGTGAAACATGATCGCCTTAGCCAGGCCCTCCGTGCCAAAAAGGAGCAGGGCAATCGGCAGCGAGATGTTCCCGGTGTTCATGAAGATGATGGGAAGGCAATAACCGTTCTCCTTGATCTTCGCCAACCGCTTCGCAGAGAAGGCGATGGGGGTCATGGCCACGATCAGGAGCAGCGCCGCCCCACCGATGGTGGCGAATTCCTTGAAATCGAAATCCCTTTGGTGGAGAGTGGAAAAGACCATGCAGGGGGTCAGAAAGTAGTAGACCATATTGGAGATGGTCTTGTGGTTGACCTCGCGGTTGATGTCGATCTTTCCTAGCATCACTCCCATGAGGGCAATGGTCAGGGAAGGAAGCACCCCCGGTATCACCAGCAGCAACTCTTTCGATATCACGCCCATTTCGCCCCCCTATCTCAACACGAATGCCGCTATCAGCATTAGTACTGCCCCTACCGTGAAGACTGCTCCAACGGCAGTTAGCAAGATGGTGCCCGACTCTCCGTCCCCGTGGGGATATCTGCCCGGGATGCCGAGCCTGAGCGCATAATGAGAAGTCGGCATCGCCGCCCCCAGCACCAGTATCGCCTCCGAGGTGCGCAGCCCGGCGTTGGGTAGGAGGTCGCCGGGAATCCATCCCGAACCGCGCAGCAAAAGGACCACTGCCAGAGCCAGGGCGGGGGAGACTATTAAGCGCAACCACCCTCCGGCAAGTCCAAGACGGATGGTCGAGAAGCGCAGCGCGCCCAGCGGATAACCGAAGCTGAGCAGCAGCAGCGGTATCGCCCCCATCCCGGTCATCTCCACTCCCTTTTCAGATAGCCAGGCGAACTCCTGCACCCCTCCCGGCGCCGGCTGGGGCAGCGCTCCCAAGGCGACCGCAAGTGCTGCGACGTACAGGGAAGGGATCTTGAAAAACTGCCGCAGCGACAGATGGGTGTTGCCGGAGCAGCTCCCGAAGGCGTGGTACAGGAAGAGAGCCAGCAGATGGAAATAGACCGCCTTTGCCACCCCCTCGACCCCAAAGAGCAGGTAAGCCAGGGGGAGTAGCACGGTCCCGCTGGTCATGGATACCGCGGCAATCAATCTCTCCCTCGGAAGACTCTTAAGTCCGTTCAAGGAGAGCGCTATCAACCCCAATATGGTAACTACCGCTGTGACCGCACCGCCCATCTGCACAAACTCGCCCAGATCAAAGGTGTGCCGGTGCAGGGCAAAAAATACCAGGCAGGGAAGGAAGATGCAGTCGTTAAGCTTTATCAGCGCCTGCTGATGCAGCCAGTCATCCCAGCGCCCGATTACCACACCGACGGTCACGACCAAAACCATGCAGGCAAGGGCGCGCAGCATTATGAGCAGTTCCGCCTTGGATACCGATGCCAGGAAGTGAGCATGCTTTTCCGCCGGCTCTTGTCCCTGGCAAAGGGCCGCCACCTGGAGCGGCAGACTGATCCCCATCCGGTCCGCGACCCTCGGGTTGACGTCCATGACGGCGGTCCCTACGCTCTGCCAGGGAACCTGCCCGGGGCGGTCGCCACGCAAGAGAGCCAGTGCGTTTTGCGCCGCCCGCCTGCCGAGTTCCCCGGAGTCCGGCATCAGGCAAAGGAGGGCGTGCGGGCAGGATGCCGAATCACCCGTTACCACGATCGAGGGAGTGCGGCGCTTGGCTAAACCGGCCATGATCGCCTCGGCATTGGTTGCCGCCACCGTGCCCGAAGGGAAGAGCACCGAGTCCACCCTGGCGTCGGCAACACGTTTCAGGATCGCCGGCACTGAATCCGACTCCGATACGGGGAGGTCGATGAACCTGATGCCGAAGCGCTCTTGGGCCTTTTTGAGATCGAACTCGGGGCGAGCCCCCGCAGGGTAATAATTGATCACGCCGACCTTGCGGAGTCTGACTATCCGGGAAAGGGGGCCGAACCCGGTCTCGGGAGAGACTGCGCCGAACGCTCCTGTGGCGTTTCGGGAGCTGCTGCGGTTTTTTTGCAGGGAGGAGTCGGAGCGCAGTGCGTCGATGGTGAAGACAACGGGGCGCTCCCTGATCAACTGCAGGGCGGCCTCGGTAGCTAGTGTGCCAGAGGTATAGATCAGGTCATACTTGGAGGCATCGAGCTGCTCCAGGTTCTTCTTCATCCTGGCGACGCTGCCGTCCGCATCGAAGGTGGCGTAATGGATGTCGAATTCCGAGCGGGCAAGGGTTCCTCTGAAGCTCTTTTCAACGCCACTTTCGCCTTTGAAAAGAATCATGGCAACGCTGCGCGCCGCTTTTTCCTGCCCCTGCTTCGCTTCAGCACTGAGAGGCGTCAGGCATACTGCCAGCAGAAGCATGATCCGGAGCATAGGCAAGTAGGTAGCGCTCATATGTGATTCTCCTTTTCGCAACAGGTACGTGGAGTTAGGTCCCATCGCATGTTGCCAGGCTTTACAGGTAAGACAGCCGCCGTGTCGGGGATCGGAAGCAGGCTCCCTCCGCTGCTAGACGGCCGACTTGCTGTCGGGGCCCTCGCTGCAATCGGCACTACTGTAACAGCGCATTAAGCAAAATCAATGTTGCTGCAAATTCCGGACTCTACTTTTCAAGGGATTTTGATAGCTCTCTCTGGCCCGCGAGCCACTGTAGGGCCGATGTGGAACCGATATTTTCGCTGAAACCGTTCTTTGGATCGAAATATCGAAAAGGGGGTTGTCGGCTAGCCCCACCGGACCTACAACCCATCACGCAAACCTCCCGTAGGATGCGGTGAGGAATGAACCGCATCGGCGAAATCCACGGGAACCATGATGCGGTTCACTTCGTTCACCGGCATCCTACCTCCGCTCCCTTGGATGGGAGGGGGCTGTGAGGTATGCCGCCGTAGTTAAAACGACAGGTGGAGTATCGCCAGCTTGGAACTGCCGAAGCGGGCCGGCATGCCCCCCTTGGCGGCAAGCGACTAGCCCCGGATGCTCGCATCCGGTGAAGACGTGAATGAGCGCAATGGGCCCAGTTTAGCCATCCAGGGAGAGCGTCTGAGGAACTTAGTTTTTAAGAAGAGGTTGTAACCGGAGTGAAAGGGGAGATTTTGCGGGTATGAAATGGGAGTGTGGGCCGGAGGTATTTAAGTATCTAATCCTTCGCGAACCTGCACTTTTTTCACTATGTGACGGATCTTCAGCCCGGTTAGGTCGCGATACAGGCGAGAGAGGTACCTGACGGTCACCACCTTATGGATGTAGGCCTGGGTCAGACGATAGAGGAGCTTGCGAATCATTGAGGGGGTGCGACTGCCGAGCAGGAGCGGACAGTAGTCTGAAAGTTGCACGGTGATACGCACGCCGCCTTCGTGGGGTGCGGAATGCAGGGAGAACCTCCCCCTGTCGCACTCCCCCGTCTGTACCAGAAAGCCGCCGCAGATGCTAAGCTGCACCTCTTCCCCACCCTCAAGAGCGTGGTACTGCGGTGGAGAAAAGCTCAAAAGGGCAAGGGGCGTTGAGAGGAGCCGGAACTGGACTCCGTCGCCGGTTACGGTGGGGCGAATCAGGTGCCAGGTGGCGTTTTTGACGAACTCTAAATATCGGTCCAGCAGCAGGGACGCGGTCACCTGGGATGCGTAACGCGCCGGAAGATCCAGCCACTGCACCGAATAAACTGAAGCGTCAGTTAACAGTATCTGCTGGCAGGCAACCTCCAAATGTCGTTTTTCCTGCTCAAGATTCATCAAATTTCTCCGAAAAGAGTAGGCAGTCTAAATATCCGAAGGATTCTTATCGCTTATCAGGCTAAGCAAAGAATGTCAGAATTCGGAAAGCAAGTAAAGGGAGCGATGTATGGCAGTCATTGATTTCAGCGACGATTTGAGCGTAGGTATCAGAAAAATCGACGAACAGCACGCCAAACTGATAGAGATGATGGGTGCGCTCGACGACGCTATCAGAAGCAAGCAGGCATCAGAGATGGTCGAGGATATCCTGACCAGCCTGTTCCATTATGCCCAGGTCCACTTCGCCACGGAAGAAGAACTGTTCAGGCAGTATGAATACCCGGAATTGGAGCTCCACGAACTGGAGCATCATAGGTTCATCGCCAGGGTCCATGGCTTCCAAGAGAAGTTCCATATGAACCGGCCTGGCCTTTCACTGGAGCTTTTGGACTTCATCTCCAAGTGGGTACTGAACCACATAAAAGTGACGGACAAGAGATACTCGACGCATCTGAACAGTTGCGGGGTGCTGTGAACCGTCTGTTCCACGAACGCAGGAAAAAAGGGAGGTCCGTTGCCGCTACTGCGTACGGACCTCCCTGGCTTTAACCTTCCAACTCATCCATCCCTGCCTAGCATTCTCCCTTCACACAGATGGCATATTTCAGATAACGCCCCTCGGGGAAAGTCACCGGATACGGGAAGTCCTCGGGCTGACCCGAAAGGGAAATGACCTGCAACGAGCTTTTGGCCTGCAGCGCGCCGCGGCGCAGTTCCTTCAGGTACTCGGCAAGGTCGACCTTCTGGTGGTTGGAGGAGGCGATCAGCAGACCTCCGGTTTTCAGCAGTTTGAGCGCAGCGGCCACCAGGTCGGAGGTGCCACCGCGCGTGGTGAAGCGGCTCTTGGAGGTGGTCGAGAAGGAGGGAGGATCCATGACGATGACATCATAAACCTTCTGCTGGCGGGCCATATCATCCAGGACAGCCAGGCAGTCGCCCACCAGGAACTCGTGGCGCTTCGGGTTGAGCCGGTTCAGACTGAAGTTGGTGCGGGCCAGTTCCATGTAGCCGGGAGAGGCGTCGACGCTGGTCACCAAACTCGCCCCGGCGGAGGCAGCCGCCACGGAAAAAGCGCCCGTGTAGCAAAAGAGGTTCAAAAAGCGCTTACCTTCGACCCTCCGGACCAGATCGCGCCGGTTCTTGCGCTGGTCCAGAAAGAGACCCGTGTTCAGCCCGCGCTCCAGGCTCACCTGATAGGTGAGGCCGTTTTCCAGCACCAATAGCGGCTCCGGTGCAGGTTTTCCGGCCAGAAGGTTGCCGTACTTCTTGGAGTCGCTCTCCGACTCAAGTTCCCTGGTCTTTTGGGGCCGGGTCTTTTCGTAGATTCCCACCGGCGACAGCAGTTCCTCCAGCGCCTGTGTCACCAGCTTCAGATGCTTTCTCCATCCGGTGCAGTAGATCTGCACCATCAGGTAATCGCCGTAACAATCCACGGTAAGCCCGGGAAGCCCGTCACCCTCGCCATTCACCAGTCGATAGGCGTTGGTCCCTTCGAGGTCCGCATGGTTCCTCCTAAGCGCCAGAGCACATTCCAGCCTGCTCTTGAGCCATGCCTTGTCCAGGCGCATAGGCTCGCGCGAGAGCACACGGGCGATGATCCGGTCCTTGGGATCAAGGAGCGCCGTGGCAAGGAAGCGTCCTGAAGCGTCCGTCAGATCCACCAGGTCGCCAGCCTCGCCGGAGGGCCACCTCTTGGTGTAGGCATCGGCTATGATCCAGGGATGCCCCAGTTCGATCATTCTGACAGACTCGGTTCCAACAATGCACTCTCGCGACATGAATTCCTCTTGCATTAGATAGGGGCGGAAGCTCTCCCTGCCGACGGGGAGATCCGGTCGTGCAGAGCGAGCCCCGCCCCTTTTGGGTTAATGGATGAATAGTGTAAGACTTGAGATGCTAATCGCTGAAAAGCTGCACCCCCTCTCCCTTGATGGGAGAGGGATGGGGAGAGGGTGTAAAGCCCGATCAGACTCACCCTCCCCCCCACCCCCTCCCATAAAGGGAGGGGGAGAGAATCGCGGGCAACCCCATATTTAACGGCAGTAAGGGTTGGGGTGGAGATGGGGAAAGGGGAGACCGTGAAGCCTCCCTATCGCCCCGCTCTCAGTCTAGTGAGTAACGTTGGTTTTGACGGAAGCCTGCGCCATGGCGGCGGTTCTTGCCTCTTCCAGCGCCTCCATCTCCTTCACCTTCTCGCCCAGCCAGTAATGCAGCTCACGAGCGGTGTTGTAATTCAGTACGACGCCGTTGATGACCTGACGAACCAGGCTGCGGCCGAGATCCGACGGTTCCGCGTCCGTCTCGGGGCCGATGGTGCCGGCCGGGGTGATCTCGTGGCTGATTGAGTTAGGAAGCGGCTGGCGCTCCATGTAGAAATTCATCACAAGTTCGCCACGCGGAGAAACGCCGCCGTGCGCCCCGTTGACATAGACCGGGTTGTAGTCGTAGGTGAAGATGTATTTAAAGGTCATTTCGGGCTTCTTGTTGGACATGTTTTTTGCTCTCCTTTGAATGTAATAGCAATAGATCCCTACGGGCTGCATTAAGGGCTTTATAACACGGAGAGACACATCAAGGCAAACAGGAATGAAGAGGTTTTTCGGGAGCGGGGAGAGGTAAAAAACAGGCACCCGCAAGGGGTGCCTCTACAGAATCACAGCTTTTTGCAGGAATACCCTTTACGGGCACCCCATCCCGGTCAGAAACAGGTACTCAGGCGTGGTGCGTCTTCGACAGGTAGTAATCGTAGTTCCCGTCGTAAAGCCGCATCTCGCCGTGATCCACCTCGATGACACGATCGACCAGCAGGCGCAGGAAGTGGCGGTCGTGGCTCACGAGAATGACGGTGCCGGCGAAGTTATCGAGCGCGTTCAGAAGTATCTCGCGCGATCTGATGTCCAGATGGTTGGTCGGCTCGTCGAGTACCAGGAAGTTCACCGGGCGCGCCAGAAGCGTCGCCAGTACCACCCTGCTTTTCTCGCCGCCGGAAAGGTTCTCGATCTTCTTCTCCACGTCGTCGCCCTGAAACAGGAAGGAGCCGAGCAGGTTCCTGATGACGCCGATGGTGGCAAGCGGAATGACGTCCTGGATGGTCTCGAAGATGGTCTTCTTCGGGTCGAGGATCTCCATTGCGTGCTGGCTGAAGTAACCGAGCTCCACGTTGGCGCCGAGAACGACGCTCCCTGCGGTGGGCTCGACTTCCCCGGCTATTACTTTGAGGAAGGTGGACTTGCCCGCACCGTTCACACCGACCACGGCAATCTTGCTGAGCCGCTTGATGACCCCGGTCACGCCGGAGAATACCGGGAGGACGCTGCCGTCCGGATTGGTCCAGCTCTTGGTGAGCCCGTCCATGTTGACCACGTCGTCTCCGCTTCGGGGCGGATCGTTAAAGGTGAAGCGGACTGCCTTCTCTTCGGGCGGAATCTCGATACGCTCGATCTTCTCGATCTTCTTGACGCGGGACTGCACCTGCGCGGCATGGGAGGCGCGGGCGGCGAAACGGGCGATGAATTCCTCATCCTTGGCGAGCATATCCAGCTGGCGCTTATGGCTCGCCAGGAGCTGATCGCGCCGGATGTCGCGCTCCTTCTCGTAGAAATCGTAGTTGCCGCCGTAGGTGGTCACGGTCTTGTTGGCCACCTCGATGACCCGGGTCACCACGCGGTTCATGAAATCCCGGTCGTGGCTCGTCATCAGGAGCGAACCCTTGAACTCGGTGGCGATCCACTCCTCAAGCCAGATGATCGACTCCACGTCCAGGTGGTTGGTCGGCTCGTCCAGAAGCAGCACGTCGGGTTGCAGGGTTAGGATGCCTGCCAGCGCCACACGCATGCGCCAGCCGCCGCTGAAGGATTCCACCGGGTTGTGAAAACGGTCGGGGCCGATGCCAAGACCTGTCAGCACCTCCTGGGCGCGCGAGTCGAGGTCGTAGCCGCCGCGATGCTCGAATTCCTCCATCACCGTGCCGTAGCGCGCAAGCAGTGCCTCCATGTCGGAATCCGACATCGGAAGGCCCATCTGCTCCTCCATCTGTTTCAGCTCCCCGGCAAGCCGCACCGTTTCGGCTGATACCGCCATCACCTCGTCCAGAGCCGAGCGCCCCGACATGTCGCCGATGTCCTGGGAGAAATAGCCGATGGTGGTCTTCTTGGCGAGCGTGATCTCACCCGCATCCACCTCTTCCTCGCCGGTGATGATCCTGAACAGGGAGGTTTTACCGGCGCCGTTGGGGCCTACTAGTCCGGATCTGGTGCCGGGGAGGATCTGAAAGCTGGCGTCGCGAAAAAGAACCTGCGAGCCGTGCTGCTTGGTGATATTGGAAAGATGGATCATGCGGGGTCTCCGTGAACTGTGAAAGTAACCAATCAGCGTTAGCATGAAGCCTCGTTCGCTGACAACTTAATTTTTCCAAAGGTTTGACGCGGACAAGCCGGCACCGGGGCTGCTACGCCTGGCTCTTTAAGGCAGAGGGGGATGACAACGGGAAATCGGTGCGGCGCTGCGAGGAGGACCGGAGAGGCTCGTGCAGGATCATTTCTTCTTCAAGACCAGTTCAACCAGGCGTCGCAACAGGTTGGCGGCATAGATGGAAAGGAACATCAGCAGGGAAACGTTGACGAAGCGGGTCCAGATCGGGTCGGGGACGACTGTGACTCTGCCGAAGTTGTTGTAGAGATACCAGCCTGAGAGCAGGGCTCCGATGACTGCACCCGCAATGACGAAGGGTCGCCTGAGGGGGGAGATGTTTTTGGGTTGCTGTTGCATTGGTGCTCCGGGGTGGTCTTGGTCTTTGTGGACTTGATGGACCTGGTGGACATTATGGACTTGATGGACACCAATAAGTATTAAAAGGTTGGTGAATTAGTGGTTGGTGAGCTAGTGGTACTCGCGCTCGCCGAAGAGGGCTGAGCCTACTCGGACCAGGGTCGCGCCCTCGCCTATTGCTACCTCGAAATCACCGGACATACCCATGGAAAGCTCCCGCATTTCTACACCGGCAATTTCTTCTTTGTCGACTTCACGCGCCAGCACTCTCAGCGCGGCGAAATAGGGGCGCGCCGCGTCCGGATCGTCGAAGAAGGGGGGCATGGTCATCAGCCCTTTGATGCGCAGGTTTGGCAGGGCAGCGACTTCACGCACCAGGTCGAGAAGCTCTTCGCTGCTGGTGCCGCTCTTGGTCGCCTCGCTGGCGATGTTCACCTGGATCAGTATCTCGCAAGTTTTTCCCAGCAAGCCCCACTGACGATCGATCTCCCGGGCCAGGGAAAGCCGGTCCACGGAATGGATCATGTCGACGAGCCCGGCGATCTGGCGTACTTTGTTGCTCTGCAGGTGGCCGATGAAATGCCAGCTGATCTCTGAGGGCAGCTCTGCTACCTTAGCAACCAGCTCCTGTACGTAGTTCTCGCCGAAAATCAGCTGCCCACAGTTAAAGGCCTCGGCAATCGCTGAGGCCGGCTTGGTCTTCGACACGGCAACAAGCCGCACCGTCACCGGATCACGCCCGGACTCAAACGCGGCATGCGCGATCCGCTGCCTGATTTCCCTGATATTTTCGGCTATGGACACGGCAGCACCTCCCCGGTTATGTGAGCGCCCCTACGACCCTGAGCGTTTCCACTACCTCGCAAAGCGGCAGACCGACCACGTTGGTGTAGGAGCCTTCGATCTTCTGCACCATGTGGGCGGCGCCCCCCTGTATGGCGTAAGCTCCGGCTTTGTCGAAGGGACATCCGGTGGCGATGTAGCTGGAGATTTCCTCGTCACGCAGATGCTTGAAAAAAACCTTGGTCCGCACCGCCTGGCGCACGGCACCCTTTCGCTCCTTGTCGTACACGGCAAAGCCGGTCACCACTTCGTGCGGCACGCCGGAGAGCTTCTTCAGCATGCGCTCGGCATCCGCCGCGTCCTTAGGCTTCCCCATGATCTCGCCGTCGCAGAGTACTATGGTGTCGGCTCCCAGAAAAAATCTCCCCTCGGTCCGTTCCGCAGCGGCCTTCGCCTTCTCCTCGGCCAGACGCAACACGTGGTCTACCGGTTCCTCAAGAGGGAGCGGATCTTCGCAAATATCGGCGGCCAGCACCCGGAAGGTTATCCCGGCTGATTCCAAAAGTTCGCTGCGCCTGGGTGAGGCCGAGGCGAGCACTATGGTGGTTTTCATTGCAGTTCTCCCTTTTGTGGCGCTACTTCGGCTGCCCCCGCCGCCATTTCCGGGCCAGTATGCCCCCTGCGGCCAGTATTACCGCGCCGATGATGATGCTGGATAGTCGCGCAGTGACAAGACCGTAGATGAGGGAGACGATCCCCATCAGGAGGACCAGCGCCTCCAGGGAAACAAGCCGCCCTAGCACGGATATCTCCTGATTCTCCTTGCTACCCTGCATGCCACCCTCCCGCCGATCGGTCGACCCGACTTTTTAGCAGACTCGCCTGTTTGGAGATTTGGAAAGTTATGGGGCCAAAATGCGGGCGAATAATTATCGGATCTATCACCCAAACAAAGGCTGAGCATCTCCCCTCCTTTAGCAAAGGGGGCAAGGGGGGATTTAGTCTGAGCCAGCTGGTTAAATCCCCCTCAATCCCCCTTTGTTAAAGGGGGAGGTTGTTTGGTAGCAGATCGCAGCGGTACCTTTGTTTGGGCCCAACACACTGCCTTCCAATTCCCTGTGTTGGGGAGCTCTAGGTCAGCTCCGGAATCCACTTTTCCAGCTCTTCTAAGCCTCGCTGCGCCAGGAGCCCGCGCTTTTCCTTCTTCTTGATGCGCCCCGGAAGAGCCGGGAAAAGCCCGTAGTTCACGTTCATCGGTTGAAAATGGGCAGCCTCGGCGTTGGTGATGTGACAGGCAAGCGCGCCGATGGCGGTTTCGGGAGGCGGTACGGTGAGCGCCTCGCCCTTGGCCAAACGGGCGGCGTTCACTCCGGCCAGAAAGCCGCTGGAGGCGGACTCGACGTACCCCTCGACACCGGTGATCTGCCCGGCAAAGAAAATCCGCGGATCGCTCTTCAACTGGCAGGTGGCCAGGAGCAGACGGGGTGCGTTGATGAAGGTGTTCCTGTGCATGGAGCCGAGCCGCAGAAACTGCGCCTGCTCCAGCCCCGGAATCATCCTGAAGATCCTCTTTTGTTCCGGCCAGGTCAGCTTGGTCTGGAAGCCGACCAGGTTGTACATGGTCGCCTCGCGGTTTTCCTGACGCAACTGGATCACGGCATGCGGCTCTACCCCTACCCTGGGATCCACAAGTCCTACCGGCTTCATCGGTCCAAAACGGAGCGTCTCGGGTCCGCGACTCGCCATCTCTTCGATCGGCATGCACCCCTCGAAGTGCACCACCTTCTCGAAACTCTTGGGCTCGACCTTCTCGGCGTTCAGGAGTTCGGTCACGAAGGCGCGGTACTGCTCCTCGTCCAGCGGGCAGTTCAGGTAGTCGTCCCCCTCCCCCTTGCCGTAGCGGGAAGCGCGGAACGCCTTGGATTCGTCGATGGATTCCGCCGCAACGATCGGGGCTATGGCATCGTAAAAATAGAGGTATTGCCCGACCTGGCGTCCGATCTGATCGGCAAGCCCGCTGCTGGTAAGGGGACCGGAGGCGATGATGACGATCCCCTCGGCTGGGATCTCGATCACTTCTTCGCGGACCACTTCGATGAGTGGGTGGCTCTCGATGCGGGCGGTGACGTATTCGGAGAAGAGAGCGCGGTCGACCGCAAGAGCGCCTCCGGCCGGCACCTTGGTCGCCTCGGCCCCCTCCATGAAGAGGGAGTTCAGCCTGCGCAGTTCCTCTTTCAGAAGCCCTACCGCGTTCTCGAGGGAATCGCCGCGCAGCGAATTGGAGCAGACCAGTTCGCTCAAGCCGGGCATGTGATGCGCCTCGCTGAATACCGCAGGCTTCATCTCGAAAAGCCTCACCTTGACACCGCGCTGAGCCACCTGCCAGGCGGCCTCGCAACCGGCGAGCCCTCCTCCTATTACTGTCACCATCTGCGTCATCGTTTCTCCAGGTTTGTAATCTTCGTCTAGCGAGCTGATGCTCGTCGTCTATGCATCGGGTTGAATCGCAGCGGCGGCCCCCTCTCCCTAGCCCTCTCCCACCAGGGGAGAGGGGACTTTGGGTCCCCCTCCTTTGCAGAAATGACGCTGGAGGATGTCTCCCCTCCCTTGATGGGAGGGGCTGGGGGAGGGTGCGAGGTTGGCAGCTATCGGCATGTTATGCCTGACAATCTTTTCCCTTCTAAATGCAAGCGGGGTCTCAAAAGACCCCGCTCAACACCTTTGTAACCGCCTGCCTGCAGAGCCCGGCCGCTAGGCCTGATTGCTCTTGTAGTCGCACCCTTCCTTGGGACACTTGAGGAACTCGCCCTCGCGCTTGTAAACCTTTTTCACCAGGAGCGGGAAACCGCACTTGGGGCAGGGCTGCTCTACCGGCAGATCCCAAAGGGCGAACTTGCACTCGGGGTAGCGGTTGCAGGAGTAAAACAGCTTGCCGAAGCGGGACTTCTTCTCGATCAGCTCGCCTTTGCCGCATTCGACGCAGGTAATGCCGGTTCCCTTGGGCTTCACCAGCGGCTGGATGTTCTTGCAGTTGGGATAGGCGGAGCAGGCCAGGTACTTGCCGAAACGGCCGTCCTTGATCAGCATCTGGCTGCCGCACTTCTCGCAAACCTCCTCGGAAACGACCGGCTCGACCGCTTCGCCGGTTTCCTTATCCAAGGGACGGATGTAGCGGCACTCGGGGTAACCGGTGCAGGCAAAGAACTTGCCGAACTTGCCGAGCTTCACCACCAGAGGCTTGCCGCATTCCGGGCAGATCTCGTCGGTTGCCTCGGTGGTCAGGTCGGACTTGTTGACCTCACCTTCCTTGACTTTCAGGAGCTCGATGAAGGGTCCCCAGAACTCGTGCAGCAGCGGGCGCCACTGCTTCTCGCCGCGGGAAACCATGTCCAGCTCTTCCTCAAGGTTCGCGGTGAAGTTGTAATCCACGTACTGGGTGAAGTGGTTGGTCAAAAGATCGGAAACCACCATGCCGACGTCTTCGGGGAAGAAGCGCTTCTTGTCGAGCTTGGCGTACTTGCGCTCGGTCAGCGTGTTCATGATGGAGGCGTAGGTGGACGGACGGCCGATGCCGTATTCTTCCAGGGTCTTCACCAGGGTCGCCTCGGTGTAGCGCGGCGGCGGCTGGGTGAAGTGACGCTCGGGAAGCAGATCTTTCAGATCGAGCAGATCCCCCTCGGCAAGCGGCGGCAGCAGCCCTTCCTTCTCCTCGACCTCGTCATCCACTCCCTCGATGTAGAGCTTCATGAAGCCCGGGAAACGGATCACGGTCCCGGCAACGCGGAAGCGGAAGCCGGTTCCGGCGGAGATCTCGACGGAGGTCTGATCCAGAAGCGCCTCCGCCATCTGGCAGGCGACGGTCCTTTTCCAGATCAGGTCGTAGAGTTTGAACTGGTCCGAGGTGAGGAACTTTTTCACCTCGACCGGGGTCTTGGCGATGTAGGTCGGACGCACCGCCTCATGCGCCTCCTGGGCGTTCTTCGACTTGTTCTTGAAGGCGCGCGGCTTCTCCAGCGCGTATTCCTTGCCGTAGAGCGTGGTGATCACGGATTTTGCTTCGTCGAGAGCCAGGGTGGAGAGTATCACGGAGTCGGTACGCATGTAGGTGATGAGACCTACCGCACCCTCGCCGACATCGATACCCTCGTAGAGCTTCTGGGCGGTCGACATGGTCTTCTTGGCCGAGAAGCCGAGCTTCCTGGCTGCTTCCTGCTGCAGTGTCGAGGTGGTGAAAGGTGGCGATGGCTGGCGCTTGCGCTCGCTTTTGGTGACCTTCTCCACGCGGTACACCGGCTTTACCGGCTCCTTCACAACCAGCGGCTCGGCAGGTGCTTCGGCGCCTGCGGGGAGCGGGAATTCCTTGCCGCCCAGCTGCGCGAAGAGCCTGAAAGCCGTCTCCTGGTCCGGGATATCGAACTTGGTGAGCTTCTTCCCTTCGGCCTCCACCAGATTGGCTGTCAATGCCTGGCGCTTCTCGTTTTCCAGCTTGGCCGCGATGCTCCAGTATTCCTGATCCTTAAAGGCCAGGATCTCCTTCTCGCGCTCGCAGATCAGCCTCAATGCCACCGACTGCACGCGTCCGGCGGAAAGGCCGTAGCGGATCTTCTTCCAAAGGAAGGGGGAAAGGGTGAAGCCGACCAGATAATCCAGCACCGAGCGCGCCTGCTGGGCGTCGACCAGGTCGAGCGCGATGTCGCGCGGATTCTCCACCGCGTGCACGATGGCGTCCTTGGTGATCTCGTGGAACACCACCCGCCTGATGTCGAACCCTATCTTCTTCTTGCCGTCCAGCCCGAGCGCCGCTAAAAGATGCCAGGAGATGGCCTCCCCTTCGCGGTCGGGGTCAGTTGCGAGCAGTAGAGAGGAGATACCCTTCATCTCTTTCTTGATGGCGTCGATGTGTTTCTTGCTTTCCGGAAGCACCGCATACTTGGGCTCGAAGTCGTTTTCTATATCCACCGACCCCTGTTTGCTCGGCAGGGCGCGCACGTGCCCGAAGGATGCCAGGACTTTGTAGTCCGGGCCCAGAAATTTTTCTATGGTCTTCGCCTTGGCGGGAGACTCTACTATGACGAGATGCTGAGACATGTGACCACCTGGTATCGGTATCGGCTTTTCAGCTGATTGTAGTTATGATTGGTTAAAAAGGCAAAAAAACGTTTTCAGGCGACGCTGAAATGGTTCCCCGGGAGCCGGATGACGGCACCTTTCAGCTCCAGGCCAAGTAAGGTAGCGGAAACCTCGCCCGCTGTCAACGCGCTCTGTACGATGATGTCGTCGATCTGCAACGGTCCCTGGCAGATGAGTGTGTAAAGCTCGGCCTCCTGCGGGGTGAGCGAGAAGGTCGGCTGTTGCGGCAGTACACCGGGTGAAACCGGCTCGATCGAGAGCTCCTCCAGGATATCCTCGACCCGCTCCACCAGCTTCGCCCCCTCCTTGATCAGGCCGTTTACCCCGCGGCTTCCGCTGCAGGTCACGTTACCCGGGACGGCGAACACCTCGCGCCCCTGCTCCAGGGCGAAACGCGCAGTGATCAGCGAACCGCTCGCCTCGCCCGCCTCCACCACCACTACCCCTCTGGAAAGGGCGCTGATGATGCGGTTACGCCTGGGGAAGTTCTCGGCCAAAGGAGAGCTCCCCATGGGAAACTCGGTGATCACGGCGCCGCCTTGCGCTAAGGCCCGGTGCAGCGCGGCATTTTCCGGCGGATAGATCACGTCTATGCCGCAACCAAGCACCGCGATGCTCCGCCCGCCCCCCTTGAGAGCGCCCCAGTGGGCCGCGGTGTCGATGCCGCGCGCCATCCCGGATACCACCGTCAACCCCTGGGCCGCCAGATCGCGTGCCAGCTTGGTGGCGGTGCAGATCCCGTACTGGGTAGCGCGCCTGGAGCCTACGATGGCGACCGCGGTTTCGCTGCCGTTTAGCTCACCCATTGTATATAAATAGGGGGGCGCATCGGTCAGCTCCATAAGCAGACGCGGGTAGCGCTCCGAGAGGATGTCTACTATGACCGCGCCGGATTGCGCCACCCTTTCACACTCGGCCCGGGCCAAGGGGTGGAAGTCATGGCTCAAAAGAGAGGCAGCCGCAGCAGCGGTCACTCCCTTGACCTGCGACAGCTCCCGGGGCGAGGCCGAAAGCGCACGCTCCGGAGTTCCGAAATGGGCCAAAAGACGCAGGAAGGTGACGTTTCCCACCAGCGGGACGGATTTCAGACCGAACCAGAAGTAGTATTCCATGGGGTTACCCCCGTAGCCTGGCTACCTGCTCTTTTTGAGTTCCACCCGGTCGCCGCGGTAGATCGTGTCGACGCTCTTCACGATGACGGCTGTCGAGCTGTTGATCCCGGCCTGGACCACTACCAGGGCTCCGATTACGTCAACCGGAAGCTTCTCGATCTTGGCCATGGTGAAGCGCTGGTCCGGCGTCACGTCCCGCACGATGTAGAGCAGGTTGCCGGCCTGGACTCCCTGTGCTGCGCCCAGATCCAGATAGACCACGTCGCGCGCGGCAAGCGCCGTTCTGCCGGTCTGGGTCTCGACGATGTAGCCGACCAGGTCCCGGTCCGCGGCCTTGAGCGGCACGGTCACCTTTTTGTCCCGGTAAGGGAGCAGAAAAGTGCCGGCGCTGATCTCCTGGAACGATTTGGTGACGATCGCCTTGGAGACCTTTTCCTCAACCTCGGAAAGCTGGATCACCCCAAGCGGTATCACCCGGTCGCCCAGAATCACGTTGTTCACCGGATGGCTGACCGCACCCATCTTCTTATAGACAGAGAAGCGGTCCCCGACGTCGGCGCCGTTCACCCGGCCGATATCGGTGTAGACGATGTCATCCTCGCCGGCCATCACCCGGTTCTGGTGGGTGGAAATTATGGTTCCGGACGGCGGGATCTGGCTTTCCATGATGAAACCCTCGCTCCCGGTGACACTGAACCCCGCCGTCTGCGGCTCATCCTGCACAGGTTCCACCGGCTTGGCGGCTGGCTCTTTGGGCGCTGCAGGCGCTGCAGGCGCTGCAGGAGCCGGTACATCCTCAATCTCGATCCGGTCGCTGTAGACGCGGACCCGCTGCCCGGGGTAGATGAAGTGCGGGTTGCCGATGGTCTGGTTGGCCGCCCAAAGGTTGGGCCAGTAGTAGGGATCGTTCAGAAAGCGCTTGGAGAGCCCCCAGAGGGTGTCGCCTGGGACGATGGTATAAATGGTAGGTTGTTCGGCTTCCGCAGCCGCCAGGGGAGCGGAACCTGCTAGACAGAATAAAACCAGTGCCACATAAACGGGATTTCTCATACGCTCCTTGAAGGGGCTTGACGGCGCCCCGGCCTCTTCTCGCGCCGTGCCACAAGCCCCGGCTAGCTCTCTTCTCCAATCAACGTTTGAACGGTAGGAATTATGCGCTCCCAAAGCCCTCATGAGATTTCCGGCTGAAAAATCGGCAGGGGAACGGGGATCGACCAGCTGCAAAGGGCCGTAAATCGGGGGCTGACAAAACCTGAAAATCAGCGCAGCGTTTTCATAGCCCGAAAAAAATTTAACATAATTAAAGCTTTTTGCCTGTCAATGTCAAGGGGAAAGCGCCTTTTGGGGGTTCAATCGAAGGCTGTTATATGCTACCATCCCCGGACGGGACTAAAGTGGGTCCCGGCGAACTTCGCCTCGCCCCTAAAGTTTCGGCAGCAGCTTACCCGCTCCCTGCGGCAGCGCCCTGGCACGATTGACAGGGGAGATCATCAGGCAGCCGCCCCAGTTCCCCGATAGGCAATTCCCGCTTGCGCAATCCCTAATCCCCGAAAAAGAGGTCGTCAAACTAGTGAAGAAACCCGAACTCCTGGCACCGGCCGGGAACATGGAGAAACTAAAAGTTGCCATCCGTTACGGCGCAGACGCCGTCTACCTGGGGGGCAAGGCATTCGGCCTCAGGAACCTGGCCGGCAACTTCACCCTGGAAGAATTGAGCGAGGCGGTAGAGTACGCCCACCGTCACGGCGTCAAGGTCTACCTCACTTTGAACGCCTTTCCCGATAACAAAGACATCGGCGCCCTTGAGCAGTATCTGAGCCAAATCGCCCATATAGAGTTCGATGCCTACATCGCGGCCGACCCGGGTGTCATTGCCTTGATACGCGAGCTCTACCCTGAGCGCGAAATCCACCTCTCCACCCAGGCTAATACCACCAACTGGCGCAGCGCCCGCTTTTGGCACTCCCAGGGGGTCAAAAGGGTGAACCTTGCCCGCGAAATGTCGCTCGACGATATCCGCGAGACCGCTGAGAATTGCGACATAGAGCTGGAGGCATTCGTGCACGGGGCGATGTGCATATCCTACTCAGGCCGCTGCCTGCTCTCCAGCGCCATGACGGGGCGGGACGCCAACAAAGGCGAGTGCACCCAGCCCTGCCGCTGGAACTACGCCATCGTGGAGGAGAGCCGTCCCGGCGAGTACTTCCCGATCCAGGAGGACGACGGCGGCAGCTTCATCTTCAACTCCAAAGATCTCTGCCTGATCGAGCATCTCCCGGAACTGGTGCAATGCGGCGTGGGAAGCCTGAAGATCGAGGGACGCATGAAGGGAATCTACTATGCGGCCAGCGTGATCCGGATTTACCGGGCGGCGCTGGACAGCTACTGCGCGGACCCCGAAGCGTACAGCCTGAAGCCCGAGTGGCTTGAGGAATTGAGCAAGGTAAGCCACCGCGGTTACACCACCGGGTTTCTGCTGGGAAAGCCCCGCGACGTGGACCACGAGTACCTATCGAGCTACGTGAGGAACTTCGAGTTTGTGGCCATCGTGGAGGGAGAGGCCTGCTGCGGCGGCACCCTGGTTGCGGTGCGAAACCGGATGCAGCTGGGAGACACCCTGGAGCTGATCGGGCAGGGCTCAAGCTTTGTCAGCTTCACCCTGACCAGCATGCGAAGTGAGGATGGCCTGCCGCTGCAGGTCGCTCACCCGAACCAGAGGGTTGTGCTGAGCGGGCTGAGCGGCGCGGGGGAGTTCGATCTGATCAGAAGGGAGAAAGAGGTGAAGGTGGTGGTGTAGGATGCGGTGAGGGACGAACCGCATCGTCGAAATACATAGGAGCCATGATGCGGTTCACTTCGTTCACCGGCATCCTACCCTGCTCCCTTGAATGGGAGGAGGGGCTCGCCATCCTCGCTTCGATCCCCGGTCGCCGATCACGGATACCCGACCACCATGTTCTTGCCGCCGTGCTTTGCCTTGTAGAGCAACTGATCGGCAGAGGAGATCACCGACGGGGCATCGCAGCCGTCTTCCGGATAACTCGCCACCCCGATACTGATGGTGACCCGCCCGAGCGGCTGGGTTTCCCCGCCCTGAAAGGGGTGATCCGCGATCTTGGCTCTCAACCCCTCCGCTATCCTTATCGCCGTGTCCTTCGAGGTCTCCGGTATCAGCAGCACGAACTCCTCGCCTCCGTAGCGGGCCGCCAGATCGGTGCTCCTAACGTGCTTCACCATGATTTCCGCCAGCGTTTTCAGCAGCTTATCGCCCTCGGGATGCCCGTGGGTGTCGTTGTACATCTTGAAGTTGTCCACATCCATGAAGATCACCGAACACTGCTTGGCGTACCTCTTGGACCTGGCACATTCCTGCACCAGCGCTTCCTGGAAGAAGCGGTGGTTGTAAAGTGAGGTCAGACCGTCCTTAACCGCCATCTCCTGCAGTACGGCGTTGGCCTCCTGCAGTCCCTCGTTGGCACGCTTCAACTTCTCCAGGAGCTCCCGGTTCTGCGCCACCAGACGGGCCTTCTCGGCAGCTCGCCCGGCCACGGCGGAGATAAGGTCCAGGCTCTCGAACGGCTTGACCAGGTAATCGTAGGCGCCGGCGCGAAGCGCGATCAGCGCACTATCGAGCGAGGCGTGGCTGGTCATGATCACCACCTCGGTATCCGGGTTATGCTGCTTGATCGCGGTGAGCAGCTCGATGCCGCTCATCCCCCCCATCCTGATGTCCGTAATGACCACCGAGTGTGACTCAGCCCGGAAAACCTCAAGGGCCTCCTCACCGCTTGCGGCCTCCGCCACCAGGAACCCGTCCGCGCTCAGCACCTGCGATACCACACTTCTCAAGGTTTCCTCGTCGTCAACAACCAGTAAATTCATAGCTCCTCCTTATTGCTAACTTGCCGATGCAGTCGCCTGTTGCGCGGCGGGGAGGGTGATGATAAAAGTAGCCCCCTCCCCCTCCCCGCTCTCAATACGTATCTCGCCGCCATGCTCCTTCACGATGCCGTAAGTAACCGAAAGTCCCAGGCCGGTCCCCTGCCCGGCCGGCTTGGTGGTAAAAAACGGGTCAAAGATCTTTTTCTGGATTTCCTCGGATATCCCGGGCCCGGTGTCGCTCACCCGCAGCTCCAGGTAATCCTCACCCGCCTTCCTGGCCGAGAGCCTCACCGTCCCGGCACCGGTCATCGCCTGCTGGGCGTTGATCATCAGGTTCATCAGCACCTGCTGCAGCTGATTGGCGTTCCCCCGGCAATGCGGCATCCCCTGCTCCAGATCCTGTTCCACCCTGATATTGTTGATCCCCAACTGATGGTCCACGATGGCAAGCGCGTCCGCCATCACCTGCGCTACGTCAACCTCGCTGAACTCCACCTGCTCTTGACGGGCGAACCTGAGCAGGTTCTCGATAATGGTCTTGCAGCGCTTGGTCTCCTTCTCGATGATCTTCAGGTTCTTTTCCAGTGGATGACCGCTCTCCACCGCTCTTAGCGAGAGCTGGGTGATCCCCAGGATGCCCGCCAGCGGGTTCTTCACCTCATGAGCGATCCCCGCGCCCAGCGCGCCGAAGGCCGCCATTTTTTCCGATTGGACCAGTTGCCCGTAGAGATCCTTGAGCGCCGTTTCGCGGTTCTTCAGCTCACCGGCCATCCGGTTGAAGGAGCCGGCCAGGGCGCCGATTTCGTCACCCGAGTTTTCCTGCACCTCGATCTCGAAGCGCCCCTGCCCCACCATCCGGGTCGCCTCGGAGAGTTCCTCGATAGGTCGGGTGAGCCGGCGCGACCAGAAAAGGCTCAACAGCGCGGCCGCGGCCAAAAGGGAGAGGGAGAGGGCCAAAAGATTGGCCAAAAGCTCTCTGGAGGTGAGATAGGCGGCGCTTCTGGGAATTTCCACCCCGACAGTGAGTCCGCCGCAGCTGATTTTGGAGAACCCTCCGACCATCCCCCTGCCGTAACTTTCATACTCCATGGTCATACCCGGGCTGCGCGCCTGGCTCACCCTGCTCCACCAAGCGCTGTTGGCCGTAGTGCCGATCTTGCTGCGATCCGAATGGGCCAGAAACCTGCCCCCTGCGTCGAGGAGAAAGGTCTCGAAGACCCGGGAGCGGCGCGCCAGGCGATTCAGTTTGTCGAGCCGGATCACAGCCGAGGTGGTCACCGTCTCGCCCCCCTGGATCGCCGGTTCGGAGATGGTGAGGGTTAAAGTTGCCAGTCTGGGAGTGAGGGTGGAGTTCTCAACGTAAGGCTCGCCAGGCGTCAGGTTGACGGGGAGCGGATGGGCCTGGCGAAAGCGCAGCAGATCATCCTTAGTCACCCCCCCTGCCGCCAGCGCAGCAGCATCGAAGACCGTCTCCTCACCGCTTTTGCTGCTGCGGGTCACCAGGACAAATTCGCCCAGTTCCTCGAAAAGACCTTTCAGTACCTGCTGGCGCCCCTCGATCGGATCCTCCGACATGATCCGGGAAAAGAGCCTCAATCTCTCCCGGTACCCCACCAAAAGCGTGTTGGCCTCCTCCGCAGTGTGCAGCACCACAGTTGAGGTAAGGTCATGAATGTACGCAGTTTTATCGTCGTGGAAGAGATTGGCCATAGTGAAGGTGATCAGGCTCAGCACCACCGAGACGACCAGGAGCTGGGAGAGCAGCAACTTGAACCTGAGGGGAAATTTCAGTTTTTTCTGCATCCCGGGCCTCCTCTTACTCATTTGCAACCCACCCCGCCTGCGGCGGCGTTTTATCCCAGATAAAGTACCACCTTTGTTCAACCTCTCTAAACTCTCCTCCCCCCAGCGGCACTGCAGTTAAGTTGGATTGCGGGCCATTTGGCTCCCCCTCCCTTTATGGGAGGGGGTTGGGGGGAGGGTGAGGCTCAGACGGCTTTTCACCCTCTCCCCAGCCCTCTCCCATCAGCCTTCGCCAAGGCTACGGGCTGACAAGCCAAGGGAGAGGGGGCTTTTGAAATCCTCCCGGCGAAAGATCAGCAATAATCAGGTAACTTAATGGCAGTGCCCCCGGCACCTCCCATCAAGGGAGGGGAGCTTTAATTCCACCATTCCCGGCAGGAGAGGGATAGGGATCCGCGCCCTGCCGCCCTGCTCTGCCGTAGACGATCCGGGAGGCGTATCTGGCGTTGCCGGTGGGATCCAGCGCCTCGACCCGGATCAGGTTGACACCGGGCTTGAGCTGCAGCTCGCGCTCAAACTCCCCCTGGTCGCCGCTCGCCACCTCGACGCCATTGACAAATACCCTCGACCCCGGCTCCATGCTTCCCGTCAGGGTGTATAGCCCAACCCCGGCGCTCTCGGGGGGAAAGCTCACCCGGAGTTCCGGGGCGTTGAGCACCTGCAGGAGTTCACAGCGCCCGACGCGGCTGAAGGCCCCTTCCATCCCCTGCTCCAGCCGGCTCACGCGCCAAAAGTAGTTCCCCTTGCCGAGTTTGCCGGTGACGAACTCGCTGCTCCCCAGCTTCTCATCGATCAGGCAGTTTTTGAAACGGGCATCCTGGGAGAGCTGGAAATGGTAATCGCCTTTGGCTTCGCCCCAGGTAAATCGGACTCTGGGAGGAAGCAGGCGATATTTGTAGAGCGCCTTCTCCGGTCCAACCAGTAGCGGCGCCGCTGGAATCTTAACCACCGGCCCGACCGGCATCCCCTTTTTGAGCCTCACGCCGTAATTTGCCGGCACCCGTACCGTACGCCCCCGACCTCTGAATTGTGCCTCGCCCGCATATACCGCAAGGCTCGCGCTGTCGTCCGCGTTTCGGGAGACCTTGAAGCGTGCCCTGCCCGGGAGTATGCGCGCCACATGGCCCGCTGCGGTAACTTCCATCTGCAGTTTCCTGGCAGCGGAAAAGTTGGCGCTGATATCCCCATCCACCTGCACCCGGTAGGATCTCGGGCCGGCCTGGTCGTCTGCGTTTAGTCGGGTCACCACTACCAGCGAGTTGCTCCCCACGGTAAGCCGGTCTTTGCCTCCAAAAGAGATGCCGGCACCCGACCGGTCGAAGGTTTGCACCGCGTCCTGGCTGTAGAGCTGCATCCCGGTGCTGGCCCCGCCCCAGGCGATCGAGTTGCCGCGCCTGAAGCGGACGTCCCGATAAAGCGAGGTGAGGGTCGCTTCGGCACTCCTGTTGCCCGTATAGCTGCCTGGAACCGGCTCCATGCGACTCTCCATCAGCTCCTTGAGCGGGGTTCCCGAAGGAAACAGGGCATAGAGAAACAGTATGAAGAGCGAGAACAGGACCAGCACGAGCAAGAGCGATCCGGCCGCCTCGGCGGCAAGCTTCCCCCATCTTCTGTTGCCGGGAGGGGCGCTCATGGCTGGAGCCGGTCCGGCACCGGCCCCCGGGGCGCCGCTTGGAGCCTCAGGTTCATGAGCTTAGAGCAACCGGCGCCGTTACGAAGCACCATGCCAAATACCTGCTCACCTGCATTTACAGGAAGCTCCAGGGTAAAGCGGCCGTCTTGGTCGAGCGGCACAGGGTTGCCGTCCAGCTCCAGAGTGCTCCCCTGGTCGGCGCCTCCGGAGAGCATGCAGTGCACCTCCCCGGCCTGGCTCACACGGATGCCGCCGACCGCGCTTCCGTACGGCACCAGCGTCTCTGCGGCAGGTCCGGCCAGTTGTAACGCAGGTACCGGCAGGGCCGTGGCGAGCCATCTCCCCAACGAATCGCCCATCTCAACCTTGAGCGTGGCGCTATCGGCGGGGACCGAGGTTTCGAAGCGCCCATTCGGGTCAACCGGCACCGGGCGATCGTTGATCACCACGAAGGGAAGCCCCCGGTACCTGTCGTCGGGCGAGACAGGAATGGCCTCCTGGAAGTCCCCCTTCAGTTCCACACGCCGGTTCAGCCTTCTGCCGCTGGTGGTGACGTTGTCCGCGATGGGGCGTCCCTTGCCATACCAGCGCCGGACCAGCCTCGATGCGGGAATCTTTTCCTCGCGCACCAGGAAATCGGCCGCGGAATCGCATCTCCTCTTCGAGAGTCCCATGTTGTACCTCACCGTTCCAATCCAGTCGGTATGTCCCTCGATGATCACCTTTTCCTGCGGATGCGCCCGTAAAACCCGCGCCGCGCCCTTCAACAGGAGCTTCGCTTCCGAGGTCAGCTCGGAGGAGTCGAAGATGAAGGCGCCGCCGGCGAGCGTGAGCAGTACCGCCTCACGACGGTTCACCCCGAGAAGCTCCCGCCCGGTGCTGAACATCGAGCCGTCCCGGTAGGTCACCTGGAGCTGGTATTGATAGATCTCGCCTTCCTTTATCGGCGCGCCGTCGGTGTCACCGGCCCAGCTGATGCGCCGCTGCGGGCTCCCGTTCCCCTTGATGCTGCGCAGCACACTCCCCTGGGCATCCAGGATGTTCAGATTCCAGGAGCGCACCTGCTCGGGTTGCTCCACGCTGGTCAGGAAATCTAGATTAGCGGCGAGCTTTCCTTTCCGAAGTTCCACCGAGCCGTCCAGCCATTCCCGGGTCACGGTGACCTCGGTGGAGGGGAGCCGCGCCCGCTCGCCGTTCACCAGCAGGGTGAAGAGCTCGGCGCTCCCGGAGAGTTGCAGCGGCTCGTCAACCCGGGAGGCTGCCACCAGCAGCAATGGGATCACGGGCGGTTTGGGCGGCGGTGGCAGTTCCATTAGCACCGGCGCTTCGGGCAGGGGGACCGGGATCGGCTCCACCCTGGTCTCCACAACGTCGAACATATCCTCGTCGAACTTCACCTTGACCCCGAAGAAGGGGCCATGCCCCTGGAAGCTCTCCCCGGTCAGGTCCCGGTCGTCCAGGCGGGCGTAGTTGTAGCCGGCGTTCAGCACCACGTTGCGATAGACCCGGTAACCCGCGGCTGCGACGCTGCCGAAGCTGTGCTGCCCCGTGTCGTACTGGTTCATGAGTTTCACATAGAGGGCAAGCTCCCAGCGCTCGGCCAGATCGTAGGAGATTCCGGCCAGTATCAGGTCGGTGTAGCCTTGGAAACTGCGACCGCCTCCTTCCGAGCGGTACATCTTTCCGGCGTACTTCCCCTGGACGCTCCAATCCTTGACGATCCGGTAGGTCGGCTCGGCCGACAGGATCAGACTGCGGTTCTCGCCGAATCCCGGCACGCTCCCCTTCTCTTCCACCTTGTAGCGCGCCAGGGTGAGCAGCTGCAGCGGGTTTCCCGCCAGGGGGCGAAACGAGCTGCCGAGATAGCCGTCGAAGAGACGGTCGTCGCCGGCATCGCTATCGCGGTCCCAAAGGGTCGCCTTGCCGAGCAGGGTGAGGGAACCGCTCACCTTGTAGCCCAGAGACGCCCCGTAAAGCGCGGCCGTTTCCCCCGGCCCGTTGCGGATCTCGTAGCGGCCGGTCAGTTTCAGATCGTTGCGACGCAGGTATTCCCCGGCCATGGTGAAGGCGGTTCGGGTTCCGCTGTTCCCCTGGACGGTCTGCACCCGCTCGAAGCTGGAGTTCAGGTAGAGCCCCTCTGCGGCGCGGTAGCGGCTGTTCAGCCCCAGGATCGCCTGCCCCCTCTGCTCAGATAGGGCATTTTCCAGTTGATAGCCGCTGCGCGACTCCAGACTGAACCCTTCCCGGTCCACCAGCTTGGTATTGAGGTCTACGCTGGTTTGCTGGGTCGACCCCACCGCCCCGCTGGAGAGCTGGTACCCGGTGGTGAGTCGCACCCGGTCCGAGAGCCTGCTCTCGACGCCGAACAGCGTGGCGTGCCTGATGATCGGACTTCCTTCCTGGTACTCCTCGGTGATGAAGGCACGGGTTTTGTCGGTGAGCCGGTAGTCGAGCTTCAGGAAGGTCTTGGTCTGATAGTCGCTGACAGTCGAGGCGGAGAGGAGCTGCTCGCGCCTGAGCGTCGCGTCGAGCCTTGGGGTGAGCGCCCCCCTGACGCCGGCGTAGAGGAGGTCGGAGTGTCCGTCCACGCCGTCCCTTTCCTCTTGCACCCGCTTGAAGCCCCCCTCCCCTTCCAGAAGCGAGAACTTCCTGACGATTCCCGCCTGATTTCCGAACTGCCTGCTGCCGCGGATCTCGTCCTTCTGCACGAAGCTCTCGGCGAAAAGAAGCGTGTCCGGGAGCCCCCGGTAATCGATGCGTGCCCCGTATTTCTCGGTGCCGGTCTCGTTTCCGGTCATGGAACTGTTGAAGAAATCGGCGTCCACCTTGCGGTAATAGGCTGCCAGGCCTACGGATTCCAGGAGTCGGGCGCTCAACTCGGTCTTCCAGGCGCTCCCCCTACCCCTTTCCAGGGTGTCGCTCACCGCCCCCTCACCTTTGAGGCTCAGCCGGTCTCCCCAGGCAAGTCCGGCATCCAGGCCATAAAGGGTGGTATCCTGCAGCGCCCCCTGTTCTACGACGGCAGTGCCTCCGAAATAGGAGCCGGTCCCCGAGCGGAGCAAGGCGCGGCCGCCGTAGACATAGCGCTTGGCGCCGCCCCCCAGGCTTTGGTAGTTGACCACTATGGTGACCGGGTTCAGGTTCGGGTCGAGCGAAGGGACCGGCTCCTTGAACAAAATAGTCCCGGCATTGTAATCGATGGAGTAATCGGCGTAGCGCAGCTGCTCCGAGACGGAAAGCACGCGCTCGGAGTGGTAGCGGTCCCGCACCTCGATCCGCACCCGTTCGCTGTTCTCGAAGACCGGGCGGCGCGACAGAAAATAGTAGCCGGAGCTGCCGTTACCGGGAATCTCGTCCCTGGTCACCGCCTCTTCAGTCCGGCTCTCGAACCCCTTCACCACCAGATGTTCGCTGTTTAGTTCCCCTTTCGCGCCGTGCAGCGCCCGGTCGTAGCGGGAGAACTCGTTTTCGGAGAGATCGGTGCGGTAATCGCCGGCCAAAAGATAGGAGCGCCCGGACTCCAGTTTCAGATAGAGCTTGCCCCGGGACTGCGCCTCATAGCCGATGTCCGAGGCGTCGCCGTAGAGCGGGTAGTATTTCTCCGGGTCGATGGTCTGGAACACGCCGTCGCGCCGCTCCTTATCCGAGTCGTAGGCGGCGGTGAGGAGGTATTTGCCGAGGATCTTGCCCCGCGTGAAGAAGGCGAGTCGCTCTTCCTGGAAAATCCCCTCATCGAAGCGGTCTTCCTTCTCGATGGTCTCCAGGTGGCCGCTCACTGATTTGGCGCCGAAAGTGAGGTTGCCGAGGCCGACCAGGATCCAGTCGTTTGGGCTTGATGGACTTAATGGACTTTGTGGACTCGATGGACTTGATGGACCCAAGGGAGCTGGCGTAGTTGGTTGGGCCTGTTGGGCCTGCTGGGCTTGCTGGGCTTGCTGGGCTTGCTGGGCTTGCTGGGCTTGCTGGGCTGGCTGAGCTGAGGGGGCTGACTGGGCTGTGGCGGATGGCGACGGCTGGCCTCTCATGACCAGGGCGAAGTCGCCGCGGGCGGGTCCGCCGAAGGGTACTGTGATGAACTGGGACCACCCCACTCCGGCAAATGCGGTGTTGTAGGGTACTGCTTCATAGCCTGCCCCGAGGGTGGACCGGTCGATCTTGACGACGTGGTCTCCCGCGGATACGCCGGTGAAGGAATACTGCCCTTCGGGATCGCTGAAGACAAAGGAGCCATCCTCAAGATAGAGCCGGACTCCTGACACTCCCTGCTCCCCGACATCGGGAATGCCGTTGCCGTTTCGGTCCTCGAAGAGCCTCCCCAGGATTATCGCCTTGTCACCCAGAATGGAGGGACGGATCTTGACGGCCGCGCTGGCCGGCTGGGAAAGGCTGGCAGCTCCGGTCGGCGTGATCGCGGAGGCAACGGCCCAGTTGACGCTGGTGCCTGCCGGGACATCGCCGGAGACGGCGCAGCGATAGCTAAGAAGCTGCACGGCTCCTACGGCAAAACTCCCCAAATCCCAACTCACCCGCTCTCCCGCGCCGGCCGGATCGGAAACGGGACGCCCATTGAGCAGGGAGGATCCCTTCAAATAGCGAAAGCCGCGCGGCAGCTTGTCGTTCAGCGTCACCTGGTTGAGCGCCGCCGCTCCGATGTTCTCCAGGCGCACCGTGTAGGAAACGATATCCCCAGCCTCGGCGACGGCGCTCCCCGCGACTTTTGAGATCACTATTCCGGGCGCGACAAGCGTGGTGAGCGTGGTATTGGAAAATAGCGGCGTGCTGCTCAGATCGCTGGTGATATCGGCCCTGTTCAGGATCGAGCTGTTTGCCAGGGCATCCTGACGCACCCGGGCCTGGAAAGTTAGACTCCCGCTGAAACCGGCTGGGAGGGTGGAAATATCGAAACTGAGGGTGCGGGGTCCTGCGTTATACGCGACGCTCCCGTTCACTCCCGCGGGAAGCGCGGCGCTACCTTCCTGGTATTCAAGCAGGGCGTCCAGCGTATCACTCACCCGGACTCCTGTGATGGGAGCGGGTCCTGCGTTGACCAGCGCAATACTGTAATTGAGTATGCTTCCGGGGGCCACGGCGCCGGCGGGCGCCACCGCCTTGAGCGGCGCGGCCAGGCCTCCCTGCGCCGGCACGACAAGCTGGTCGATCAGACTGGCATTTCGCGTCGGGAAAAGCACGGAGAGTGCCGATACCCGGATGGTTTCAACGCGTCCCTCGCTTCCGGGCGGCGGCGTGACCCTCAGCACCAGATCCAGCGAGCCGCCGGCGGCTATGGGGCCGAGCAGCTGCATGCCGGCGCCATCTGTTGGCAAGGGGGTCTTGCCGTCAGCTGCCAAAAACTCCAGTTTCGGCGCAGCAGCGGCGTTTTCAATTAGTGGTGAGAGCAGCAGCGAGGCCTTCAGCTGGAAGGTATCCGCAGAGTTACCCCGGTTACTGACGGTATGCAGGAAATCGACCGGCTGGCCGGCGGGAATGGCAGCGCTGCGAGGGGGGATGATGGCGGGATCGGCCAGGTCCTTCACGGTGACTTCGGTCCGGTTTGAGCTTACGCTTCGAGATGGCGTGGGCGCCCCAAAGCGTGCGGTAAAGCTATGACTTATCACGCTTCCCGCCGGGGTAAGCGGGGCAGCCGTCCCGGGGATAAAAAGCAGCAATAGCGCCAGACAGCGCGCCAACACCCTTCCCCCCCTCTTTTTTAATGCAGGCCCCATAACCCGTTTCCCCGATCAGCGTCACTCTACCTGCACGCGATAATAGACGTAGAGCGTCTTGCCGGGCAAAAGTGAGCCCCCTGCAGCGTCCGTCGCCCCCTGCCCCAGACGTGCGATGATGTTCCCGGCCGATTCCCTTACCGTGCCGCATTCGGCTAACGCACAGTGGGGGCCGTCGCCGCCAGAAGAAGTGCCGATCCAGAGGCTGCCGGGAAGACACGCCGAACTCGCTGGAAGCGGATTGTCGATCCCGAGCGAGGTGGCGGCTGCCGAGCCGCTGTTGGTGATGGTCATCCGGTATTCCAGGGTATCGCCCGGAAGCGCGTCCGCGATCGCGGCAAAGGGGCCACCCCGGGTCAGGTTGCGCACATCCTCCGCGACGGTGATCAGCGCCGCGATGGCACTGGTCGTCACCTGATCAAAACCGCCGGTACCCTCTCCCTTTACCGCCAGATGGGTATCGACCCGGCTCCGGTTGACGCTCGATTCCGGTACGGTCACCGCGACGAAGAAGCGATAGGGCGCCCCGGGTGCGAGCGTACCGGTTGCGACGGTCTCCCGGTTCTCGCCGCTTTGGCGTATGCCGTCTGCCGCGATCCCGCCGCCTGCGCCGTCATCCGCATAGATTGAGCCGGGCCAGCTGCTGTTACTTGTGACCGACAGTGTGAAGCTGTTTGCCGCGCTTCCCACGTTGGTAACGGTGTAGGGGTAATTGACCACAACGCCGGGAAAGCCCCAGTTATCGGGAGGTGCGGATACCGTCACTGCGGCAGTCGAGCTGCAGGCGATGCTTTCGGTCTTTAGTTGGTCGATCTTGCTGGCGTCGGAGGCCGAGGCGGCAGTGACAGTAAAGCGGTAGCTGGCGCCAAGAGGGAGCAGGGCCGGGGTCACCTGCAGCAGAAACGATACCGACGCGCCCGGCGCCATGGTTCCGGTGGCGTACCCCGCTCCTGAAAGCGCGGCGGATCGGTCCACTCCCCCGTCATCCAGATAGCGCACTGCCAGTCCGTTGTCATTCCAGGCGCCTTTGATAACGAAAGAGTCGGGCGCATCACCGGCATTTTTCAAAAGCACCCGGAATATGGCGGAGTTCCCAGGGAAGGCGGGTTGCGATTTTGTCTGCGTCAGGGCGCCCGTTTCGAAGACGCCGCCTCCAAGGTAAGAGGCATCTCCCTCCGAGGCGAGCTTCACCAAAAGGTCGGGCTGAAAGCCGGCTGCGTAGGCCTCAATTCCCATGAAGACGAGAAAAAAGAGCACACACGAAAGCTGCAGGCCCAACAGGCGCGGGCGCGCGTTGGCGCTGTTATCATTATTAACGTTGACTAATTTCATACATGAGAACATAGCAGATGAAATGGGAGAGGCAAGGAGGGCCAAAGAAAATTTGTCTTTTGATCAGCCAAGTGGTATGTAATTTCTGCCGGATGCCACTGACCGCAATGAGTGGGACAAACCAGCCTACCGCAGGGGGAACCATGGAAACTGCCAACCGTTTTTACCAGCTCGCTGGTCGCGATATGGTCTATATGAAATTCATACTCGAAGCGTACGAGGGGCTCTCCACCATGAGCACCATCGACGGCAAGCGGGGCATCGTCCGGGTCAACTACCCGCTTCCTTTCGCCGACGACATGGCGGCGCTGATGGAGGCGCTTTCGGCAGAGATTGCGGTCACGGAGGTGACCGAGGAGGGTGAGCCGTGCTCGAATCGATAGATACCCAGGCAATCCTGCGTCGGGCGCTCTCCGCCGGCGGCGATTTCGCCGACATCTACTATGAAGATACCGCTTTCACCTCGGTGGTCTGCGACGACGGCAAGGTGGAACGTGTACTGGCGGCCTCGGACCGCGGCATAGGGATCAGGGTGATCTCCGAATTCAGCACCGCATACGCCTACACCAACCAGTTGACCGAAGAGTCCCTGCTTCTGCTAGCCGATACGGTGAGCCGCGGGGTGCGGGGCGGCCCCTTCCGTGGAGACATCAACCTCTGCCAGCGCAAAACAGGAACAGGTTCCCGGATCGCGATCCGCCCGGACCAGATCGAACTGGCCGAGAAGGTCGCCCTGGTGAACCGGGCCGACCGCGCGGCACGTGGTTTTGACAACAGGATCCGGCAGGTGATGGCCGTCTACCGGGATGCGCAGGTGAAGAACCAAACGGTGAATTCACTGGGGGAGTTCCACGAGGATAACAGCACCTCTACGGTGTTCATGGTTCAGGTGGTGGCGCAGGAAGGAGGCGTCACCCAGACCGGTTATGAGCCGGTGGGCGCCCAGCAGGGCTTCGAGCTCTTCGATGCCGCCTCCCCTGAGGATCTGGCAGTGAAAGCGGCAGCGCGTGGCGTCATGATGCTGGGAGCCAGGAAGGCGCCGGCGGGTCAGCTTCCGGTGGTACTTTCCAGCGAAGCGGGCGGGACCATGGTGCACGAGGCAATCGGGCACGGCTTGGAGGCAGACCTGGTCCAGGCAGGGACCTCGGTCTACAAGGGAAAGATCGGCGAGATGGTCGCGTCCGAGCTGATCACCGTAATAGACGACGCAACCATCCCTTTTGCACGGGGATCTTTCGCCTTCGACAGCGAGGGGACGCCGGCGCAAAGGACCGTGCTGGTGGAAAAGGGGATCCTCAAGGGGTACATGTACGACAGGCTCGCGGCCATGAAAGAGGGGCGTGCCTCAACCGGAAACGGCAGACGCGAATCCTACCGGGCGCGCCCCATCGTCCGGATGACCAACACACTGATCGCACCAGGCCAGAGCGACCCCGCCCAAATCATCGCGAGCGTCCAGAACGGGCTCTTCGTGCGGCGCATGGGTGGCGGCCAGGTGAACACCGTGAACGGCAACTTCGTCTTCGAAGTCTCGGAAGGGTATTTAATTGAAAACGGCGTGGTGGGAGAACCGGTGCGGGGGGCGACCCTGACCGGCAACGGGCCGGAGGTACTGAAGAAGATCACCATGGTGGGGAGCGACCTGGGTTTCGGCATCGGCACCTGCGGCAAGGACGGTCAAGGCGTTCCGGTCTCGGATGCCCAGCCCACCCTGCTCATCTCGGGGATCACGGTAGGCGGCGCAGGGTAAAACGGAAGCAACGTGAGGCGGCATTCCATCAGGGACACCGCTCTCTCCTGTAAAGCTCTACCAACTCTCCTCCCCCCAGCGGGGGGAGGTCGGGAAGGGGGAAGGTTCCGGCTTCTGGCGAAGAACCGACTGAGTCCCCCCTCCCTAACCATCCCCCTCCGGGGGCGGGGACCTGTAGGCGGATCGGTATTGATCAGTCGGATCCGTCGGATCGGACCGATCGGTCTCAAGAAGTGCCATCTGCCGCGATTGCGACTTCGCCACAAGGGCGGCGCAGCAGATGCTGCAGATTACTGCAGCTATCTGCCGCTTACTGCGCCTCTGCCGCCCGGGAAGCCCGCGCCTCCAGCTCCCTTTCCAGCCCGGCAAGTTTCTCTCCCATCGCCTTTCCCACCCAGATCTGCGGGTTGGAAGGTGTCTCCGCCTGCTCTTGCTCCCACTGCCGGATCGTCTCGCGCGCCGCTTCGAAAGCTGCCGTGAAGGAGAAGGTGCTGCGCAGGGCGCCATTTATAAAGGCATCGCCAAACCAGGTAAAATCCTCGCCGAAACCGCAGCCAAAAGACTCACTGCTCTTATCTGCCGCCGTTATTATCAGGCTGTGATCGTCCTTGAGCGGATCGATGTATCCCCCAGCGTAACAGGCTGAGACCACCACCACTTTCCAGGTGATGCCGGATTTCTTAAGCATGCCCCGCACCCTTTCCGGCGTGACGCCGCTAAGCTCCAGCGGCGGGTTGCTCACCACCAGTTCATGCTCGCTGGAGCCGTGGGAGGTGAGGAACAAAAAGAGCACGTCCTCGTCCCGGTTCATCACTTGCCCCACCCTCACAACTGCACGCTCCAGATTGCTCGCAGTGGCAAAAGGGATTGTGGTGGCCGATCTGGGATTGTTGGCTAGGACCACCGAGCGTCCAGTGGTTCCAAACCGGTTTTCGAAAAGCTGTTCGGCCGCCGTCAGCTCCTTCAGGAAAACGTCCTGGCTGGCGTCTCCGGCGAAACCTACGAAATAGAGGTCGGCAGCACCTCTATGCCCCGGTGCAAGTCCGGCCAGCCGGCGCTCAAGAAGCTGCGACTGGGCCGTCAGTACATCCTCGGTCAGGTGGAGCACACCGCTTTCACCGCTTTCCGCCGCACTGACCCAGAGGTCGGCTCGCGGGAAATACCAGAGCGGCGGCACCACCAGTACAAGAAACAGCAACAGCACGGTGCTCCGTTGACGAGGCGCCACAGCCGGTCTGAGCCGGAACAGGAAGAGGAGCGCCGCCAGCACCCACCACCAGAAAAAACGGTAGTAATGCGGGGCGACCAGGTAATCTACCAGCCACTCAAGGGCGCGCAGTTGCGCCATCCGCTCAAGCCCGGCGTGGCAAAGCTCGATGGGAATGCTGAGTGCCACGAGCGCGACCGGGATGACGGTGAGCAGGGAGGGACGGGAGAGCGTCTTTCCCGCCAGGAGACCGAACAGCAGCAAAAGTGGTAGGTGAAACAGAAAAGGGGGGAGCGCGGAGTAGGAAAAGGAACCGCCCCGCCCAACCAGAAGGAAGGAGATGGTCAGGTTGAGCAGAAGGTCTGTTATGGCGAGCAGCGCCAGCGCACCAGGCGAGGCACAAATATTGTCGGCAGCTAGCCGCAGAAAAAGGGAGAGCCGCAGCCCCCCTAGAAGATTACGCGACAGCTGCCGAAACGGGCCGCATTTTCCATTATCGGAAACAGCAATTGCTGCATCTGTCGGGACACTCTCGGCTTTGGCCACGTTCGCAGCCCCTGTATGTTCCGGGCACGTCTCCGGCTGGCGGGTCGCCACGCTGTCATCCTGCGTCATCTGTTTGTACTCTCCCATATTCATGATGCAGGATAATACCACGCTGCTGCCTGTTTGGGAGCAGGGATTTCATGAGTTTTAGCTGAATATGCCAACATTTTAGTTTTTCAATCGTAGTAATCCTGCTAACATGGCAGCGCATTCGGTAATTCCCAAGCCTGAGAGGTCAGATTATGCAATCCCCGAAATGGACCAAAAACAGCTGGCGCTCTTTTCCCGCCATGCAGCAGCCCGTATGGCCGGCAGGTCCGGCACTTGATGAATCGCTAAAAACTCTTTCCCAGCTGCCGCCGCTGGTTTTCGCCGGCGAGTGTCAGACGCTGAAAGGGCAACTGGCGGAGGCCGTGGAAGGTAAAGCCTTCGTGCTCCAGTGCGGCGACTGCTCCGAGGACTTCTCACGCTGCACCGGGCCGGATATCCGGGAACTTTTGAAGGTGATACTGCAGATGTCGGTGGTCCTGGCCTACGCCGGAGAAAAGCGGGTCATCAAGATCGGCAGGATTGCCGGGCAGTACGCCAAACCGCGCTCGTCGGACACCGAAATGGTGCACGGAATCGAGATGCCGAGCTACCGGGGTGACATGGTGAACAGCCCCGAAGCGACCGTCGCGGCCCGGACACCAGACCCGCGCCGCATGCTGGAGGGATACTACCGGGCAGCCGCCACCCTCAACCTGGTCCGCTCCTTCACCCTCGGCGGGTACGCTGCTCTGGACCGGGTTCAGGCCTGGCACCGCGCCTCACTCGACGCACTGCCTGCCGGGCAGAAATACGAGGAACTGGTCAGGCAGATCTGGAAGACCATCAACTTCATGACCGCGATCGGGCTCGATCCGCAGCACACCCCCCAGCTGAACCAGGTGACGCTCTACACCTCCCACGAGGCCCTGCTGCTCGACTACGAGGAGGCGCTGACCAGGACCGACTCGACCAGCGGCGGGTGGTATGACTGCAGCGCCCATATGCTCTGGATCGGCGACCGGACCCGGCAGTTGGACGGCGCCCACGTGGAATTTCTGCGCGGTGTCAAGAACCCGCTCGGCATGAAGGTCGGTCCGAACTACGACATCGACAACATCAAGGCGATCATCGAGAGGTTGAACCCGGATAACGAGCCGGGACGTCTGACCCTGATCACCCGTTTCGGCGCCGACAAGATCTCATCCTACCTGCCGCAGCTGCTGCGCCAGATTAAAAGCGAAGGATGCAAGGTCGTCTGGAGCTGCGATCCGATGCACGGCAACACCTACCAGAATGAGTACGGGCAGAAATCGAGGAAGTTCGAGGACATCCTGAGAGAGATCCGCACCTTCTACCAGATCCACAAGGCCGAGGGAACCGTGGCAGGCGGAGTGCACCTGGAGCTGACCGGCGATCACGTCACCGAATGCACCGGCGGCAGCCGGCAACTGCTGGACAAGCACCTGCATCTGAACTATCAGACCAACTGCGATCCGCGGCTAAATGCCGAGCAGAGCGTGGAACTCGCCTTTGAACTCGCCGAGATGCTGCACCCGTAAGCGGGCACTGCCATTAAGCTAACTAAGTCAGTGCTAATCTTTAGAACATTTTTCAATAACTCTTCCTTCTAACGTAGGGGCGAACCTTGTGTTCGCCCGGGTCCAGCGAGATTCCGATGGAAAGGCGAGCAATAGATCTGGCCGAACACAAGGTTCGCCCCTACAGATATCCGCTAACTTAATGGCAGTGGGGTGGGGGGAAGGGTGAGGCTCATACGGACTTTTCACCCTCTCCCATCAAGGGAGAGGGAGCTTGTGCAGCGTACCACGGAACCAGCAGATCTCGAAGAGACGCTACGCAAGGTTATCCGTGAAGAGATGGGGCGAGCTGCCTGATATTTATGAGGTCGGGGAGAGTTGGCCAAACAGCAGCACCGGCGGCAGGATCAAGAACTTACTTCTCTGAGACCTCTTTGTTATCAAAGAGGTCCGGGAAAAGCTTTTGGGTGCAGTCGGGGCATAAACCATGACTGAACTCGGCTTCGGAATGCTCACTGAGGTATTTCTCTAAAAGAGTCCAGGAGCCTTGATAGTCGCGTATTCTCTTGCAAGCAGCACAAATTGGCAGAAATCCACGCAGCACCCGCACTTCTTCCAAAGCTTTCTCCCGCTCTGTCAGCATATTCGCGCGTTTTTCTTCTAGTACCTGTTTCTGCAAACCAAGATAGCATGCCACCCAAAGCGAAAACAGAGCCAGCCCGCGATTTGCCGCCGCCTTGATCATATCGTCAATGGGATTTTTGATGAATAACGGACCAATGGTGAACAAAGAAGCAACTATGGCTACAACCAGAATGAATTTCCTGTTGGTCGACCCTAGCGAAAGCAATACGACGCCACTGTATAAAATAGCCACGGCAATTCCCAACGGCAGTTGCAGATCCAGATAAAGAATCGTGATCATGAGCGCGGCACAGGCGAGATAAAGCCCGAAACTTTCTTTTTCCCTCAATGCATTTTTCCCCGCAGGTTCAGCCGGCATATCGACACCCTCGAAGATTAGATTAGCGATTCAGCGGCCGTGAAGTCAACAGCAATCACTGTTGCAGCAGCGCCGGTCTTCCGCTGATGATCCCCCTCCTCTTCAAGGTGAGGGTCGGGGTGGGGAAGGGTCGAATTCGGCGCCAAAAACACCCCGTCCCCCTCCCGACCTCCCCCTTGAAGGGGGAGGAGCCCTAACGTCCCCTCCCCTTCAAGGGGAGGGGACAGGGTGGGGATGAGTTACGGGCCTGTCACGCAGAAGTTACTTTATGATACTGGGCCGCCCCGGCGGCGTGGGCGGCTTCTGAGGAACTTTAAAGGCAAATCCCCCCTGTCCCTCCTTCGCTAAAGGGGGGGGACCCAGTGTCCGGGGATCTTAGAGTTATGGCAGAGTTCCTCTCCGATAAAACGCCGCCGCAGGCGGGGTTGGTTGCTAATCAGGTAACTTTTTAAGAGGAGGGGTGCCTGATTGAGACAAGGGGGTTGATTGGGCAGAAGCGCGCGCATGATGATTCGCCCCGACAGAAGGTTTGCACAGGAGGCTACTTCCTCGCCCCCTGCAGGTGATGCAGAATGACTGGCAGCAGGGCGAAGAGCGCCAGTAGCAGCAACGCCAGCAGGATCTTCCCGGAGAAGATATCTGACGCTGTATTGAGATAGCGCAGCTGCTCGCCGATGTAGGCGTAGATCAGCGAGCCGGGCAGCATGCCGAGAAATGTGGTCCAGACAAAGGTCTTGAGCGGGATTTTGGTCAGGCCGGCGCAATAATTGATGACGAAGAAGGGCGCAATGGGCAGGATGCGCAAGATCAACAGGTAATTATGACCACGCTGCGACAGTTCATCGTTGAAGCGGTGCAACTGTTCCTTGAATCTCTCCTGAACCCACCCACCGATGACAAAACGAGCCGCCAGAAAGGCCAGCACTGCGCCGGCAGTGGCTCCGATGTTTGCATATAAGACTGCCGAAAACGCGCCGAACATCATGCCGCCTGCTACGGTCAATGCCAGTGCTCCCGGTAGGAACAGCGCGCTGGCGAGATACAGGCAGATAAAGGTGAGAACGGCTTGAATATAGTGAGTCTTTATAAATGAGAGTAACTGCTCCTTGTGCTGTTGTATCTGATCTATGGTGAAATAGTCATCCGGTAGCATTGCTTTGCTCAGTACCGCCGCTGCTACTATAAGCAGAAAGACAATTATCCTCAACAAGTGTCCCTTCATACTCAACACCCCTGCTCTCTCTGACTGATCCCCCGGACCCAATTGACATCCGCGGCACGCTATGTACTCTTTTGCAGTAAAAGTGAGTACCCCGCACCGGCACAGACGTCCCACGTCCAACCATAGTATAAGCCCTACACATGTCAAAAACCTTTTCCATCATGACCTACAATGTGCACAGCTGCATCGGTACCGACGGCCAGATCTCTCCACTGAGAATCGCCGAGGTGATTGACCGGTGCAATCCGGACATCGTCGCCCTGCAGGAACTGGATGCCGGCCTGGAGCGCACCATGATGATGGACCAGGCCCACCTCATCGCCCAGACCCTGGAGATGTCCTTTCATTTCCATTGCTGCATTCAGGTGCAGGAAGGTGGTTACGGCAATGCCATCTTAAGTCGCACCCCGGCGCGCCTGGTCAAGTCCGGACCGCTCCCGGCTGAGCCGGTGCATCCTTCCTACGAGCGCCGCGGGGCAATGTGGGCCGAAGTTGAGGTGGAGGAAAGCAGAGTCCAAGTGCTGGCAACGCACTTCGGACTGAACAGACGGGAACGGGTTAACCAGGCACAATCCATCATCGGGCCGGAATGGCTGGGACACCCGGAGTGCGTCGGCCCCGCGGTGCTTTGCGGAGATTTCAACGCCTTGGCTGGTTCATCCGTCTACCGCGTGCTAACTCGAAACCTGCGCGACGTCCAAAGGGGCATCAAAGGGCGAATACCCAAAGGAACCTGGCCGGTACAGCTCCCTTTCATGCGCATCGATCACCTTTTCATCACCCCAAACCTCAAGGTCCACAGCGTGTCAGTGCCGAAAACCGCCCTCACCCGGGTTGCCTCGGATCATCTGCCGCTGATGGTTACGCTGGAGCTTCTATGAGCATTTTAAAACCGGGCATCAACTGCATGGGTACCTATCAGACGGCAACGACCGGTGTTTTGGTGGACGCCTGTGACTACTATCGCGCCTTTTATCAAACCGCCCGCAGTGCCCGCCGCTATATCCTGCTCACCGGGTGGCAGTTCGATTCTGAGGTACGGCTGCTGCGGGGAGAAGAGGAAGCCTCTGCTACAGCCGATGTCAGCTTTATCAACTTTCTGGAGCATCTCTGCGACGCGACGCCGGAACTGGAGATTTACCTGCTGGCCTGGGATTTCAGCGCAATTTTCTCGCTTGAGCGGGAATGGTTTCAGGACATCATCTTCAACTGGACCACCAACAAGCGGGTGCATTTTCGCTTCGATAGCGTCCATGCTCCAGGAGCTACCCATCACCAGAAGTTGGTGATCATAGACGGCCAGATTGCCTTCGTCGGCGGCATGGATATCTGCTCCTCCCGCTGGGATGATCGTTACCATCTTATGGAGAACCCGGAGCGCGTCGACGTGGACGGCACCCGCTATGGTTCCTATCACGACATCCAGTCCTATCACACCGGACCGGTAGTCAAGGTACTGCTCGACCTGTTCGCACAGCGCTGGGTCGACTCCGGCGCCGCCCCACTGACGCTTCCCACGGCCGACCAGCAGATACCGTTCCATGCCGCGCAGGCCTTCCCCATGCCGACAGATCAGGTGGCGGTGAGCCGGACCCAGGCAGCCACGGTCCAGACGCAGGCAAAACAGATTTTCGAGATCCGTCATCTTTTCGTGGACGCCATCATGTCCGCGGAGCGGTTCATTTACCTGGAGAACCAATATTTCAGTTCACAGGCCATCTATTGGTCCTTGGTCGCCAGAATGGCGCTTCCGGACCGGCCGCGTATCCAGATCATCATGATACTGCCCGACCGTCTACCATTTACCGAGGAACTCTTCCTGGGGGTGCCACAGATGAAGATGCTGCGCTCACTGCAGGAGGTGGCGGAAAAGACGGGGCATGTACTGAGCGTCTATTCCTCCGCCATGGTCGACGACGGCAAGCGCAAAATGACCTTTATCCACTCCAAGCTGCTCCTGATCGACGACAGGTTTCTCACCGTCGGCTCCGCAAATGCCACAAACCGCAGCATGGCACTCGATACCGAATTAAACGTGAGTTGGGAGGCCACCGATCCGGCGACGCAAACCGAATTGGTAGCCGCAATCCGCCGGCTGCGCACCTCGCTTCTGGCAGAGCACTCCGGACTGTTTGGCAGGGGCGAGGAGCATATGTTCGAAAATGTCGAGGAGCTGACCAAGCGCCTGGATTGCCTGGCCGATGATCACGAGGCCCGACTCTGCCGATACGAGCCGGATGCCGACCTGGAAAGCAGAAACTTGCAGGAAGTACTGGAACCGGTATCTCGCGTGGTTGACCCGGAAAAACCGGTCGATGAAGAATATATCTTCGAGAGCATTTCCATGTATGAGACGAAAACGTTCGCGAGAGGGATCCGTAAGCTTGGCCAGTTGTTCATCGGGCTCTGATGATCGATCGGATTCCGATCTAATTGATGTCAGCAGGAGATATTTCAAAACCAACGGGGAGGATATGGACATGACTGATGAGAGACAGAAAAATTTGCCAGAGAGCTCTGAAGAGCGGTGCGACATCAAGGTCTGGTGCGACGCATGTAAGCGAAGCGAATACACGACCAGCGCAGACAAGTACCTGTGCGCCACCTGCGGCAAGATCATGGTACTCGATCACGAAGTGCATCACGAGCACTTCCCCCATGTATCGGGAGACAAGGACATGCTGCACTGATACTGCTGTATCATGATGGGAACGGCAAAGATAAGGCCTGCAAGCTGTTAACTCTTGAACGTATTGAGAGGCAGCTCGCAGGCCTTTTCATTAAAAACCCAGCCTTTGCAATAGATTGCGCAAGGTCGGATCGATGAGGGATACGGCGGGGAAATAGGTAGCAGCCAGCTCGCGATGCCACCACATGCGAGTTCGGCGCCGCTCATCCGGAGTGGCGGGGCAACCAGTATTCAGGCATGCTCTCCATAGCGGATGTCACCTCCCTGGCCGGCGTAGAGTACCCGACAGAGTGTATCGAAGTGATCGCAGCGGCAATGTGTCCCCCTTGCCCATCCCCTGTTTCATGCTATACGAATAAGCGGCGCAAGCTGCGACGGCTCTTCTGCCGCGCCTTCGCAAAGGAGATAGCATGCCGGATGCACCCGCTTTTCCATTGCAGATTTTCTACGACGGCGCATGTTCCGTCTGCGCCGGCGAGATGGAGATCTATCGTCGCAAGGAGCACGGCGACCGTCTGATCTTCGTTGACATAAGCAACCCCGATTTCGACCCGTTAGGCCACGGCATCGCGCTGGAAGCCTTCATGCACGAAATGCACGCCATCGACCGGCAGGGAAGAGTCTACCGCGGCATCGAAGCCTTCCGGGCTATCTGGCAAGCCTTCCCGACCTCCCCGTGGTACCGCTTTCTCGGCACCATCGTCACTCTCCCCGGAATAAATCCGCTGGCACGTCTTGGTTACCGGGGCTTTGCCCGAATCCGCAAGTACCTGCCCAAAAGCCACCGCCCCTGCGAAGGAGGAGTTTGCCGTCGCGGGCCGGATTAACCGCACCGGTGAGCGACAATTTTCAACAGTTTCTCCCCTGGATCTTCCCCAGGTTACTCGGGGGGGTCTACCTGCTGGCCTTTTCCTCCCTGCTATCCCAGGTCCCCGGCCTGTACGGCTCCCGCGGCATACTTCCCATTGCCTCATTCCTTGCCGAGCTCGAAGCAGGCCTTGGCAAACGCGCTACTGGCTCTGCCCTACCCTGTTCTGGCTCAAAAGCAGCGACGCCGCGCTCAGCACCGTATGTCTCTCCGGCGTGGCGCTCTCGCTGCTGCTCATTGTGGGTGCTCCTCCGGTGCCGCTGTTAATTTTATTGTGGCTGCTCTACCTGTCGTTTGTCAGCGCTGGTCAAGAATTTCTCTCTTATCAATGGGATACCCTGCTTCTGGAAGTCGGCTTCATGACCATTTTTCTTCCCCTGGCTGCGCCGGCGCCCCAGTTCGTCGTGTTCACTTACTGCTTTTTTCTGTTCCGCTTCATGTTTTCCTCCGGGGTGGTTAAACTCCTGAGCGGGGATCGCACCTGGCGCGACCTGACCGCTCTTTCCTACCATTACCAGACCCAGCCTATCCCGAACCGGCCTGCCTGGTATGCCCACCAACTGCCGCTGAAGGTCCAGAAGTTCAGCACGCTGATGACCCTCGTTTTTGAGCTGGCAGTGCCGCTATTGGCGCTCGGACCACAACCGGTGCGGCTTTGCTGTTTCGTGCTGATGCTCTTTTTGCAGGGTCTCATTTTCCTAACCGGCAACTACGGTTTTTTCAACATCCTGACCATGGTGCTGACTCTGCCGCTACTTGACGACCGCCTGCTCGGCGCCTTTATCGCTTGGCCAGAAGCAACGCCAAACCAAAGCGCTGCACTGCTGGTCACAGCCATATTTGCCGTTTTCCTGTTCCTTAATCTCTGTCAGTTAATAGCGCTTTTTTATCGACCCGGCTGGATCAGCCGCCTGTTCCACAGGCTATCCCCCTTCATGATCTCTAACCACTACGGTCTCTTTGCAGTCATGACCACGGAGCGCTTCGAGTTCGTCATCGAAGGGAGCATTGATCGCCAAGAATGGCTGGCTTACGAGTTCAAGTGGAAACCGGGAGACCCGCAGCGCCCTCCCCGCCAAGCGGCTCCGCACCACCCGCGTCTGGACTGGCAGATGTGGTTTGCAGCGCTTAACCCCGGCAGCATCGAGCCGTGGCTGGGCAATCTGATAGTGCGGCTGCTGCAGGGTTCGCCCGAGGTATTGACTCTATTGCAACAAAACCCCTTCCCCACCGCCCCGCCTGCCTATATCCGGCTCGTCGTGTACCGTTACCAGTTCAGCAATGCGGCGCTCAAGCGCACGCAGGGAATCTGGTGGGAGCGAACTCTGATCGGCCGGTTCCAGCCAATGGCACTACAAAAGGCTGCATCCGCTGGCGAGAAATTGTCTTGAGCCCAATGAGGCAGGTGCTGTAGAATACTTCTTATTGGTCGATGACACCGCCAGAACTGAATCTTCCTCTTTAATTCCACAATAGCCTCAGTTCGAAGCCCAATTTTGCCAATCACACAAAGCATAAGTTTTATCTAATACAGGGTGCTGCCATGATTGATACAATTCGGTTTCATGCAACTTCAAATTTAGCTGTCAAGTTATCTCTTTATGCTGACAACTGATCCGACATTATTTAAAAAAATGCAGATCAGTGGCTCTGAAATTACCAGACGTAAGGAGTTAGTCGGTCTTGGCAGTGAAGAAGCAGCTTTGTTGTTATATTGCAGGCAGTTTATTTTAGAAGAGATAGAAACTATTGTTGAAGAGTTTTACCAGGTGCAGACTTCCGATCAGGAGATTGCAGTAATAATAGGAGATCCTGACACGCTGCGTCGACTGCATGCAGTCCAGCGGCAGTATGTAATCGATCTGTTCAGCGGGAGCACCGACATAGAGTATGTCAACAATCGCTTAAGGATCGGGCTGGTGCACAAGCAAATCGGCGTAGAACCAAAGTTATATCTATCAGCGGTAAGAACACTGAAAGAAATCATTGGCAAAGCTCTACAGCGTAGAGTAACCGACCCCACCACCTTGGCAAACGCCTACCAGGCACTCGATAAACAACTGTACTTCGACATTACCCTTGTCTTTGACACATACACCCGCAGTCTGATCAGCGAGGTTGAGACGGCAAAAGACCGGGTCGAGGTCTATGCCGCCAGCCTGGAAATTCAGGTGACCCAAAGAACGCGGCAATTGGAGGAAAAAGTCAGCGAACTGGAAGCAGCTCTGGCAATGGTGAAGAAGCTCGAAGGGATTATTCCCATATGCGGGATTTGCAAGAAGATCAGAAATGATGAGGAAAGTTGGGAACAGCTTGAGCAGTACATATCTGAACATTCGGAAGCGCTTTTCAGTCACGGGTTGTGCCCGGACTGCTTCGAGAAGGAAATGACTGGAATAAGGGCCATGAAGGAAGCGCGGTTAACTCGCAAGCCGGATGCTACAGAACTAGTTTAGAACAGCCACCAGCAGAACAGCCAAAGGCCTAACAGCACCGGCACAATGAATAAGCTATCAGCACCAGCGATTCACAAGCTAGCAGCGCCAGCGAATTTCACAAGCCGCACCAGCAGAACAGGCAAAAGGCCAATCGGATAATCTGATGGGCCTTTGCTGTCGCGATGGGCCTTGCTGTCCTAGTCGTGAAACCTCCCTCCTTTGTAAAAGGGAGGTCGGGGGGGATTTTACCCAGGGTGCTACGGAGCCGAGGGCCGAGGGCCTTAAGGCAACCCCCACTAAATCCCAGCGTTGTCCGTTAGGTCTTTGCAGTGCTGGTTGCCACAGCGTAAAAGCCCCTCACCCGGCCTTCGGCCACCCTCTCCCGGAGGGCGAGGGTAACCATTTATCCCTTCCCCCCCCGGGAGAAGGTGCCCCGAAGGGGCGGATGAGGGAAGTTGCCACGGAGTGCAGGAACCTAACCGACCACGCTCAGATGCTAGCGCGGCAATCCCGGGCCGTCACCAGGTCCGATGGAGTCCACGCGTGGCACGAGGTTCGTCAACAAGGTTTGCGCCATGGCACGCACATCGCTGGCGCGGACCGCCGCAATCGCTTGCAACGAAAGCGCGATAGGCTCAGGAGCACCAAGCAGGGAGGTGGTATTGGAAATCCTGCGCACCTGGGTCTCGACATCGTCAATCGCCATCAGGCGATTGCAGCGGATCTGCTCCTTGGCGGCAGCAAGTACGTCGTCGGTCACCAGCTCGTCGCAAAACCTCATCACTTCGGCATGGCACACGTCAATGGCTTCCTGTGCCCGCTCCGGACCGGTACCCGCGTAAATCATCAGGCCGGCGGAGTCGCTGTATGAAGACATCATGGAGTAGACGGTATAGGCCAGGCTTCGGCGCTCGCGCACCTCGCGGAACAACCGGGAATTCATGCCGCTCCCGAGTATCTGATTAAATACGGCAAGCTCGTGACGGTGCTCGTTTCCGGCCGGTGGCAGCGGGTAGCCCATGTAGAAAAGGGTCTGCTCCAGTGGCCGGTGGTAGTGCGCATTCTGTCCGATGCCGAGCTTCCAACCCGGCTCAGGCTTGGGTACCGTGAGTGTGCCAACCGGCAAGTCCCGGAACAGGCGCTCAGCCTGGTCCACAATGCGTTCATGCTCCACATTGCCTGCCACGGAAATTATGGTTGCGTTGGCAACGTAATTGGCGACCTTGTAATCCATCAGGACATCGCGAGGAATTGAGGTAATGGTCTCAGCAGTACCAAGAATGGGCGCGCCAAGCGGGTGACCTTTCCAGAACCCCTGGTGAAACTGGTTATAGATGAAGCGGCTCGGAGTATCCTGATTCATCGAGATTTCCTGCAAAACGACGCCGCGCTCCTTTTCGACTTCATTTGCCGGAAAAGATGCGTTGAGGAACATATCGGCAAGAATGTCGAAGGTGGGAGGTATCACGGACGCAAGTGATATGGCGTAATAGAAGACCTCTTCCTGGCTGGTGTAGGCATTGGCCCTGGCACCGAGGCTGTTGAAATCGTCCATGACCTGATCCGCGGTTCTCTTTTCTGTGCCTTTGAACATCAGATGCTCTATGAAGTGCGAGGCACCTCCGCAATCGGGGGTTTCATTTCTGGTGCTGCTGTCGATCCGTATCCCGATGGCGGCGCTCTGCATGTTGGGGACTTTCTGAGTTACCACCCGAATGCCATTTGGAAGGGTGGTCATATGAAGTTTCGGCATAGTTTCAGGTATTGACATCAGTGCTCCTTGAACTCTTTATGTTCGGTATTATTCGTGTTGTCGGGAACATTATAGCAATTATCGGTCATTAAAAGATGCTGAAAATCTTCTAATTCCGCGCTCCCGTCTGCACTACAACCCCGCTGACGTTATTGGGCTAATTGCGTTACCGGACACCTGAAAGGGGTGTCCCTACAGAACTTTCTAAGATCGACGCTTGTGGAGTCATGGTCGCAATTGATAGGTCGGGGAAATCCCCTACCAAGAGGGATAGGGACAACTCGGCGAGCTTTGTTCTAATAGTCCCCTCCACCGGAGGATACTGACATTAAGTTAAGGATAACGCTAATCCTGGTACGCTGCACAAGCCCCCTCTCCCTTGACTTGTCAGACGTAGCCTTGGCGAAGGCTGATGGGAGAGGGTTGGGGAGAGGGTGAAAAGCCCGTATGAGCCTCTCACCCTCCCCCCCACCCCCTCCCATAAAGGGAGGGGAGAGCGAATAGCAAGCAACCCTTAACTTAATGGCAGTGCCCCCGGAGGGGGATGGTTAGGGAGGGGGGAACGACGTCGCTTCTTCGCAGAAGCCGCACTCATTGTTTCATCGCTCACAGGAGAGACCAGCACATTGGAGGATCAGCAGATCACTTGAACTCCGCATATTTCGAGATGACGTAATCGGAATCCTTGGCATCTTTGAGGTGACAGCTAAAACAATCGCGCTCAGGGTCCAGTCCGGACAGCTTGCCATCGGGGCTAAAGCCGGCAAACTGCCACCCTCCCGTCGCCTGCTGCTTCTTGTCCTTCTTCATCAGGACGATCATGCTCTTCTTCCCCTGTACCGGGTTACCGCCTTCATTCTTAATGTTGAAGTTTTCCACCACGAACCGGCTCCCCTCGGGGTACACGCCGCCGGTTTTATAGCTCTTCATCGCCTTCTTATCCACGTAGATGTAATGAATGCCGTAAAAGAGAGACTTCTTGTCCGTAATCACCCTCGCCTTGCTCTTCTCCCACTTTTGATAACCTTTGGGCAGCGAAGCCTTCTCAGCAGCCGACGCGGCCACGGTAGTGGCAAGAACAGCCGCAAGTGCAAGACAGGTAGCTATTTTCTTCATATGATCCTCCGTTTATAGATCGCTTTGTGATCCCGTTTCTTCCAGATGATATAGGTCATCTCGTTCCCAAGCTCCACCATTTACGTTCCCAAGCTGGAGCTTGGGAACGAGATGAATTCAGGAATTATATAAGCTGGAGCGTCCTAAACTGGACGATGCCGCGGGCGACCAGGGGAACTCGGTCAGGTGAGCTGCTAGTTCCTCTTTGTGGTAGCGGTTTATCTTGTTGAAAAGCAGAACCACCGCCATTACCACCGGCAGCGTGAAGATGAATAAGCCGGTGAGAGCCATCAAACTCTCTCCTATATATATAGTGACGGAGAGGTTGAAGGCGACGACACAGAGATAGAGAAACGGCGCATAGAGGCAGCGAAAGGGTGCTGCGGCGACCCCGGCAGGTTTTTCCCTGCGGCCAGCGAAGCGATCAATTAGTTGCAGGGCGCCGATAAGAAGGGTGCTCACCAGCAGCCAGCCCAGATAATTGGCCAACGGCACGCCGAAATGCAGTCCCACCTCGGGGTAGCCATAGATCCTTCCCAGAAACCATCTACTTCCCTGCAGCGCCACAGGATCGGTCACGATATCGAGAAACGTTTGGAACAGCGCACCCAGGAGCAGCGCAGAGAAAGAGCGTCTCAAGCGTCCGGTCTCAAGCAGAACCAGGTCGCCTTTGATCTTCTTTACCGGCGAAAGCACCAATAGCGCTGTGGCGTAGCTGCAATAGGAGAGAAACACGAAGGAGAGAGAGTCGAAAAATGGCACCCCCGCCACCCAGAGTTCCTGGTTGCGGGTCGTGTCGACATAGTAATACCAGCCATAAGGAAAGCCGTTGTTGATGGAGGAATATTCGGAGGCGAATGCGATCAGATAACCGACGACGGTAAACCAGATAGTCTTTCTCCAGCCGAGGTGCAGTACCGCCGCCACCAGGTAGCTGGCGAAGAAAGCAAAAACGTAGGGACGTAGCGTGATCGTCCCGAGAGCTATTTCAAAAAAATCCGACATCAGACAGATCCTTCCTGTTTAGCTTCTGAGATAGTTGCACCTGATCTGCCAAAAGGTTCCCTCTCCCGGAGGGGGAGGGCTAGGGAGGGGGAACTCGGCCTGTTCTTCGCAAGAAGCCACAGTCTTCCCCCTTCCCGACCTTCCCCCGCTGGGGGAAGGAGAGTTGGCAGATGCTGAGCTAAGAGAGGAGTTTATATTGAGATCACTTATTCTTCGCGATCACTCATTCGATACATCGCTCCATCGGGCGGGATGAGCTGTTATCAAAAGTCCCCCTTTGGCAAAGGGGGATTTAGGGGGATTTGCAGTTTTGGCCGTCTGCGCTTCGTGGCCAGCCGGGTAAAATCCCCCCCCGCCCCAGCGTTGTCCAGTAAGGTTCCTGCGCTCCGTGGCAACTTCCCTCATCCGCCCCTTCGGGGCACCTTCTCCCGTAGGGAGAAGGGATAAATGGCCACCCTCGCCCTCCGGGAGAGGGTGGCCGAAGGCCGGGTGAGAGGCTTTTGCGCTGCGGCAACAGGCACTGCAAAGACCAAACCCTTATTCAACACTGGGATTTAGGGATTTGCAGTTTTGACCGTCTGCGCTTCGTGGCCAGCTCGGTCAAATCCCCCCCCGCCCCCCTTTTACAAAGGGGGGAGCCTAAGCCAAAGTGGGGAGCCTAGCCAAAGGGAGCCTACGCAAAAGGTAACCTGCTAGAACAGCGTGCCGATGATCGACCCGAGAACCGAGATCGGGCCGGTATCTCCCAGCCCCTCCATGGCACGCTCGGCTTTCTTGAGCGTCGCCGTCGTGTCCCGGTACAGCTGATCCTCGTTAACAAGCTTGCCGATGGTCCCCTGCCCGGAATTTATCTTCTCGGCAATACCCTTTATGCTGGTCGAAGCATCGCGCAGATCTGTGTAAAGTACCTCATCGTAGACCAGCTTGCCAAAGGTCCCTTCGCCGCTATTGATCTTCGCCGCGATCTCCTTGATATCGTGCATACCGGAGTTCAGATCCTTAGTCCCGATCCTCAGATCGGCAACCAAAGCGGAGGCATCCTTATAGAGCAGGTCGTTATTCACCAGCATGCCGAGGGTACCTTCGCCCTTCTCGATCTTGCCGGCCACACCTTTGAAACTGGCGATGGCGCTGCTGGCGTCGTTATAAAGGGTTTTGTCGTTCAGGAGCATGGCAAGCGAACCGTCGCCACGATCCAGCTTTTCACTGATGCTGTTGATGTTGGAGATAGCACCTTTTAAGTTGCCGCGGTTGTCGTCCAGTATGCCGGACACTTTTTGCAGCACTTCACGCTGGTTCTTGTCCAGGTTGATCACCAGCGATTTGGCATCCCTGATAACGTCACTCAGGTTGTCGACAATGATGTCTATATTGGCAACGTCCTTGCCGGGCACGGTGCCGCCAGCCGGCATCAACGGCGCATCAGCCGACCCAAATGAGAGCCCGAGGAATTGGCCTCCCAAAAGGTTGGTAAGGCGAAGACCAGCCACTGTGTCGGTCTTTATCTTAGTCTCCGGCTTAACCTCGAAATCGATCTGGATCTTATCTGACAGGATAGTGATCCCGGTGATTTTGCCGACATCCACGCCGGCAAGGCGAACCGGGTCCCCTACCTTTAGTCCGGTGATGCTGGTGAGATAGGTTTTATAGGGCACGTTTTTCTCGAAGGGATTCCACTTCTCACCGACCTCCAGGAGCACTCCCAGGATTATGAGACCGAACACGAAAAACATTCCGACTTTCTTTTCTACTGATAGAGCCATGAGTACCAAACCTCCGGAAAACAAAACAGGCCACTGTAGGACACGACAAGCTCGACATACGTCAACGGCACTTAACCAAATTTAAAATCGCCAAAAACTTCTCTCTCTTCTCTCTCTTCTCTCTCTTCTCTCTCTTCTCTCTCTTCTCTCTCTTCTCTCTCTTCTCTTGTCTCTAACTTAATCTTTATCTTAATCTCAATCTGCCTCTAAAGCAGAACCCTGGTCAGTATGTAGTCCGCCACCAGGATCAGCATGAACGAGAGCACCACGGATCTCGTGGTCGACTCGCCGATGCCTCTCGCCCCTCCCGTGGTCGCGAAACCGACGTAACAGGAGACCAGTGCGATGATCCCACCGAAAACAACGGCCTTGGTGAGCCCTGTTCCGATTTCCTTCACCTTGAGCGCGGCCGTCAGGCTGTCGTAGTAGGTTGCGTAGGATACGAATATCTGCGGGTGCAGGTGGCTGATCAATGCCCCACCGGCGATGCCGATCAGATCGGAATAGATAACCAGGGCAGGAACGCAGATGATGCAGGCGATGAAACGCGGCATGGCCAGGTAGCGGACCGGATCGATATCGAGCGTCTTCAAGGCGTCGATTTCCTCGTAAACCGTCATGACGCCGAGTTCCGCGGCCATGGCGGAACCGACCCGCCCTGCCACCAGGAAACTGGTCATAACCGGACCCAGCTCTCGTACCATGGAGTGGCCGACGATGGCGCCGATGATGTTCTGGCCGCCGTACTTTTGCAGCTCGACGCCGGTCTGCAGCGCAAGAACCATCCCGACGAAGAAGGCCATCACCGAGGCGACCGGAAGCGTATCATAGCCGATGATCGCCATCTGGCTCAGGATGCTTTGCAGGTTGCGCGGTGCCTCGCGGAAGTAATAGATTATCTTCCCCTGGAGAATCACCATTTCACCCAGCACCTGGTGAAAATTGAGCACCTTTCTCCCTATCGGTTCAAACACTTGCCTCACTTCTCCCCCCATTTCAAACCGAAGGGCAGCCAGAGAAGACTCAAATCCTGCTCCTCGGCACCGCTCTTCAGAGTGATCAAACCCTTCAATAATTTCAGCTCGCTCTTATCCGTGGTCCGACGATAGGAGATGAACGGGAAGAGCTCGTAGGCCAGTTCCGGGCCGCGCCGCTCGTGCCAGAAAAGATTCCACAAAAGCGAAGAGGCCGAGTTGCCGTTCTCGTCCCAGCGCCGCTGGTAGAAGCGCCAAAAAGGAGCCCAGTTCTTCTCAATCCCCTCCCTGTCGAAAACCGACTCGACTGGCGCCGGCAGTGAGATAGAGGAGACCCCGCCCGGCGAACTCTGGTACAAAAAGAGCGGCCAGAGTGCGGTCCGTTGCCTCTCTTTGCCGTCTTTGGGCCAGCTCTCATGGCTGCTTCTGTACAGGAAGAAAAGCACCCGGTCCTGATCTTGATTAAAGATGTCGGAGCGGATCTCCTCGTGCTTGTAGAAGGGCCAGAGGTACCAGCGTTTTTCGCCACCGGGAAAGGTGTCACGTGAGTAAATAGGCAGGAAGGTGTCGGCCCGTCGCTGCTCGCCACGCACCTTGGTGACAAAGGGCCAGAAATAGTCGATCTCTTCAAGCTTCTTCGCGCGGTCCACAGTATAGCCGAAAAACGGCCAAAGGTAGCTGCGTGAGGTTTTTTTTGGGGAATCGGTCGAGGCGTAGAGCGGGAAGAAGAACTTCTTCTCGGTCGGGTTGTCAGTATCGAGACCGGTTTCGCCTGCTGTATAGAAGGGCCAGAGCACGAAACGCTTGCTGTACACGCCGACCTTTTCCGACTGTCCGTAGAGCGGGAAGACCCCGAAACCGCTCTCGTTTTCCCCCTCGGTGCTGGAAAAAATGGGCCAGAGGTAGTGCCTGGTGGTGGTGCCGCGATTAACCGTGCTGCCGTAGATCGGGAACATCAGGAAATGATATTCATCACGCCAGAAACGATCATAGATGTCGCCGTAAAAGGGAAACACCGACCGGTAAGGGCCGCGCTTTTCCGAAGTTCCTTCGATGTAGAAGGGGAACAGCATGGTGCTCTGCTCGCGTTCCGTCCCTTCATCCTTGCGGAAAGTGGATTTCTGAAAGAGCCGCAGCACCTGGTAGGTATCGGCATCCGGCGTGCTCTCATGGAAGGCGGCCGGATACAGGAAATAGGTAGAGGAGGCCCGGTCTTTGGAGTGATTGCTCTGATAGAAAAAAGGACGGATCGCGGTTTCACGGTCATCGCCCCGCTTCTGAAACTTGATCAGCGGACCGAGGATGGAGAGATTGCTGAACCCTTCAGCGGGGCTGCTCCGGTAATCGACCAGCGGCCAGAGGGTGAAAACGGTTCCCTCTTTGGACTGCGCGGCAACGGTCCCCTCTTCGGCAGGCGCGGCAACGGTCACCTCTTCGGTCTGCGCTGCAATGGTTTCCTCTTCGGCCTGCGCAGCGACACACGGATCAGCGATACTGAGAAGAGCGACCAGCGCCGCTATGAAAACTGTGATAACTGGCATGAACCTCTGGGTGAAGATCTATCGATTGTTTTAAGACGCTGCCATTAAGACAGAAGCGTCGATAGTAACTGCAGCAATTAGGCATAGTCAATATAAATCATCCAGATAAAGCGTCAAGCCTGCCGGCTCAAAGCAAAACGTAAAAAGCAAAGAGGCAGAAAGACCGAGTGGTCTCCTGCCTCTTTGCTTCTTGATGTTACTGGAAAGCTATTTAGTACTTCTTATCAGCGTAATCGACCCAACCGCCTGCAAGCACCAGCGCCTGGTCAAAGGGGGAGATATCGAACTGCATCGCCTCGTTGCGTCCGCCGCCGCTCACGGTCAGGCTTCCCTTCTCTATGTCGATCTCGATGGCCGCATCGGCTACATCGGCAAAGCTGAAGAGCTGGTCGATCTGCTCGGCCGAGAGCTCGATCGCCGCCATGCCGCAGTTGAACATGTTCTGCCTGAAGATACGGGCAAAGGATTGCGCGATCACGGCATTGATGCCGTTCACCTCGAAAACCCAGGGTGCATGCTCGCGCGAGGAGCCGCAACCGAAGTTGGCGCGGGTAACCACCACACCGGCCCCCGTGGTCTTTTCCGACTTCGGGTCGAAACCGGGCAGTTTCAAGTCCTCAAGCAGATAGGGCTTCAGGTCTTCCTTGGTGATCTCGGTCAGGTATTTGGCCGGGATGATCTCGTCGGTATTAATGTCGCTACGGTCCAGAAAGAGGGCCGGGCCGCCAAAGCTCTTCATATCTATCTCCTTGATCAATTAAAGGTATTTGCGCGGGTCAGCAAGCTTACCCTCGATGGCGGATGCGGCGGCGGTAGCCGGAGAGAGCAGATGCACCATGCCCCCCTTCCCCATACGTCCCATGAAGTTGCGGTTCGTGGTGGAAGCACAGACTTCACCCTCGGCCAGCACGCCGTTACTCATGCCGAGACAGGCGCCGCAGGTCGGGTTGGTCACGCAAAAGCCCGCTTCCATGAAGATCTCGATCAGCCCCTCGGCAGCCGCATCCTTGTAGACCTGCGGAGTTGCCGGCGACAGGATGCCGCGCACGTTGGGAGCCAGCTTGTTCCCTTTGAGTATCGCCGCAGCAACCCTCAGGTCTTCCAGCCTGCCGTTGGTGCAGGAACCCAGGTAGACCTGGTCGATAGGAGCGCCGGCCATTTCGGTCACGCTTTTCACCTGGTCCGGTTTGTAGCCGTAGGTGCAAAGCGGCGTGAGATCGGAAAGGTCTAGGTCGATGACCTGCTCGTAATGCGCGTCGGGGTCGGAGCACCAGGCGCTGTAGGAGGCAAGCGCCTCTTCCTTGGAGGCAAAGGAGTCGGAAATAAAGGGCCAGAGGTAGTCGACGGTGACCTGGTCCGGCATGCAGATGCCCGAGGTGCCGCCGGCTTCGATCGCCATATTGCAAAGCGTCATTCTCGATTCCATGGTCATATCGGCAACCACGGAGCCGCCGAACTCGATGACGCGGTCGGTGGCGCCGTTCACGCCCAGATGACCGATCACGAGCAGGATGGCGTCTTTGGCATAAACTCCCTTGGGAAGCGTGCCGTTCAGGTTGATCCGGATGCTCTTCGGCTCACGGAAGGCGCAGACGCCTTTCAGGATGCCGACCTCCAGATCGGTGGTGCCGACGCCGGCCGCGAAAGCTCCGAAGGCGCCGTGGGTACAGGTATGGGAGTCGCCCATGATCACGGTGTTGCCAGGCCTGATGAATCCTTTTTCCGGAAACAGGGCGTGGCAGACGCCGTTGGCGCCGATATCGAAGAAGTCCTTGATCTCGTGGCGCCTGGCCCAGTCCCTGAGCATCTTCGCCTGGGTAGCCGTCTTGGTATCCTTGCTGGGGGTCACGTGATCGATGACCGCCTTGATCTTGGTGGTATCAAAAACCCGATCCTTGCCGCGTGCCATCAGATCGGCAATAGCTATCGGTGTGGTGATCTCGTGGCACATCACCACGTCGATCTTCAACACCTTGGTACCTGCAAACGGCTCATCCACGAGATGGGCCGCGAATATCTTCTCAGCGGTTGTCATACCCATAAGTAGCTCTTCCTTTTTTCGAGAGGTGAAGTATATAGTCTCTAGCGGACCACAATAATAAAATGCCCGGAACAAATCAAACTAATATTTGTTCAATCATATTAAACATTTGCCTGAGGGTTTGACCATGCTATAATTTGCCGACCTAATATAACAGGGGAGCCCAAGCAATGCAACTGCGCTTTACTAGAACAAACGGCGAAATAGACGAAATGATCGATGCACTGCTTGAGAAGGCAGGCGGAATACATCACCCGGATCTGGCGCGCGAGATGATCATCTCCGCGTTGAAAGCCGGCCAGGACACAAGCTACCTGGCGGACCTGAAACTGCTCAGCAACACCATGAAGGAAATGCGTTACACCACCCTGGTCTTCGCACCCTACCGGCATAAGAAGAAGGTCACCATCTTCGGCTCGGCGCGCACCCAGCCCGAGGAGCCGATGTATAAGAAATGCGTGCTCTTTAGCCGCATGCTGGCCGAGAAGGGCTACATGACCATCACCGGCGGCGGTGGCGGCATCATGCAGGCAGGAAACGAAGGCGCCGGCAGCGAGTCCACCTTCGCAGCCAACATCCGGCTCCCCTTCGAGCAGAGCGCCAACACCCTGATGCTCAAAAATCCCCGGCTCATCACCTACAAATACTTCTTCAACAGGAAGGTCGCCTTCGTTAAAGAATCCGACGCCATCGCCGTTTTCCCGGGCGGCTTCGGCACCCTCGACGAGGCGATGGAGGTGTTCACCCTGATCCAGACCGGCAAGACCTCGCCCAAACCGCTGGTGCTGGTGGACGACGAGGACGGCTACTGGGAGCACTGGTTCCGGTTTTTGAAGGAGCGGCTCCTGGTCATGGGATTCATCTCGGCCGAGGATTTCTCCATCTTCACCATCACCAAGAGCTGCGATGAAGCGGTCCAGGTAATAGAGGATTTCTACATCAACTATCACTCCATCCGCTTTGTCAAAGGGGAGTTGATCATCCGGCTCAACAAAGAGATCAGCACCGAGCAGATTGAGATGCTGGAGAACGAATTCCCTGAACTGCGTCAGCCTGGCAGCCACATCAAGCCTGTTAAAGCACGCCCCGAGGAGGCCGACGAGCCCGACCTGCTCGACCTCCCGAGGATCGCGTTTCGTTTCCATCACCAGCATTACGGGCTGCTGATGGCCTTCATTGGACGGCTGAACACCTTCTGAGAGCCTGTTTAGGAAAAAAACGAGATTATAAATATTTTCTTGACAAGGTTATTATACGATGTTAATTTTTACGCCAGCAGCTAGTTTCGGAAGTTGACAGCGCCGAAAAGCCAAAGAGAATAATCCCTTTGTGCCGTTTCAAGCCTAGAACTCTCCGGAAATTGCAGCATCAAACGTAGATCCGGCAGAGTTCCGGAAGTAACAAAAGGAGGCAGGACAATGGCACAGGGCAAAGTTAAATGGTTCAACGATGCAAAAGGGTTCGGTTTCATTGAGCAGGATAACGGCGAGGATGTGTTCGTGCATTTCTCCGCTATCACCGGGGAAGGCTTCAAGTCCCTGGCTGAAGGGGAAGCTGTCTCCTTCGACGTGACCAACGGGCCCAAGGGTCTCCAGGCGGCTAACGTCAAGAAGATCTAAGCAGCCGTAAAGACTGCGCTAAAAGGCCCCGCCAGGATTATTCCTGGCGGGGCCTTTTTTGTTCCAGGGCATATCATGGCCAGGTCTAATGACCTGCTTCGTGCTGTTCTGCAGCTCGCATCAGTACCCCCTAAATCCCCCTTTGAAAAAGGGGGATTTAGGGGGATTTGCCTTAAGGCGCCCTCGGCACACAGTAGCAACCTGGGTAAAATCCCCCCCGACCCCCCTTTGACAAAGGGGGGAGGTCTGATCAGACGTCCCGATCAAACGCCCCCTTTTAAACCTGCCCAATCCGAATCACCCCACGGCGGCGCGTCAGCCGGTAAACCACCCCTCCCCCCGACAAAAGCAACACCACCAGCACCGCTACCGGATGCTCGACCGCAAGGATCACCGGCAGGAGCAGTCCCCGGGCCGCGACCCGCATCCACTCGTGCTTCCCGATCACCTCGGCCACCGGCGGGCTCAGCCAGTAATAAAGCGAGACGAAAAGCCGGCCGGGCACGTTAGTCAGCAGGTAGCGGTCCCTGAAATCCCTCAGCTCCGCCACCCTGGGATGCAGATAGCTGCCGTAGGCCGCGGTAGCAATGAAGCAGCCTCCTCCGCCGCCACTTTTAGCGGCTTCAGTCTGGACCGGGATGGTTGGCGAAGGGATTTCCAGAGTGTTCGCATCGAGTCCGGTACCGTCTGAAACCAGGCTGGCATCTGCCGAAAAGAGCGGCGCTACTGCCGTGGGATTCCTTCTGTCGCCGCCGTTGTTGCAAATCAGCAGATAGACAGTTGATCCAGGGGTGAAAGACGGAACCGTCACATTGCCAGAGATGCTGTTGTAGGGGTATTCCTCGTGCCAGCCTAACTGGTCGCGCTTGAAGGCGGAAACAGCGAGATTCGAGGAGAGGTTGGGCAGGTCGATCACCAGAGCCTGATCGTTGTTACTTGAGGGAGTGTACTGGTAGAAAGCAAAGGTAAACGGCGTGGACGCTACTTCCGGCGGCGCTTGCGCAGTGACTGACCCATTGACAGTAAAGCTGCCAGCGGACGCGACATTGGGGATGAGGGGGATATCGGCCAGACGGGTTGCGGCCCAGTCCCCCACCAGTATTTTCCTGGCAAAGCCGAAGAAGTTATTGCCCAGATTGTTCTGCAGCACACCCTGGATCACCGGAAGCACCGGGATATCGCTGCCGTCGCCTGGTGCCGGCAGCTTCCCGACTTCTTCCCAGATGGAGCGGACCACGGTCCTGCTTCCGTGGGTCTCGGTCAGATACCGGTTGAAAATCCAACGGCCGTACTCGGAATTACCTCCCAGCGGCGCATTGAGGGCAATCGTGCTCGCCAGCGGCACGTAGCTGCGCAGGTAGCCGTACAGTTGATTCACCGAATCGTAGATTTCGTCTTCAATCCAGGTAGCTGTCACCTCGGCGTACCAGAAGTCGAAATAGTAGTTATATCCAAACTGAATGGCGTGATGGAATTCGTGTGCCGCCGTGATCTGCAGCATCTGCTCTTTGCTGTAGCGACCATTCTGAGTGAATATAGGATTGCTGAAGGCACGATCAACCTCGATGTAACTGGCAGCAGAGGTTCCCGGAAAAGCCGGGATACCATCATCAGCGGTAACACCATAGGCACCTCTAGGAACGAGATCCCTGAGGTAGACGTCATAGCCAAGAACAGGAGGAGCCTTGTAGCCCATCTTGTTAACCTCAACCTGGTAGACGTACTCGAATACCCCTGCCACAGTTTCCACCCAATCGGGGACGCCGTTGTTGTTCTTGCTGTCGCTCAGGTCAGGGGCATCGGAACCTGAGGTCGCATAGTGAATATTGAAGTGCCCGCCTACTGGCGTGCAGATCCTTTCCCCTTGCAGCACAGGCCTGGAGAGTTCTTTGGCAAGTATTTTCTGAGTAGCTGGCTGCAGTTTGTCCCAATCAAGACGAGCTCCGTGCCTTACTCCCGTTTGACATCGTTCAGCGGCAACAGGTTGGCCGACTACGATTCCGGTAAGCGCACGGGCAGCGGACCGCTCAGCAGGAGCCAACCGGGACAGGTAGTAATCGTCCAGCGATTCGGCCGAAACCACCGCCGGAACTATGGTCATGAGAAGTAACAATAAAGCGCGCATAACCACAGTCATCAATCAACCATCCTTTTGCCGCCCCTGATTGCAACCAGGGCGGTTTTGCCATGCTCCACAGCCACCTTTTTCGAGAAGCCCAAAAGCCGTAACTCATAGCTGCCCGGAGGAAGCGCCAGTATCAGATAGCCATTGGCATCGGTTCGGGCTGCCAGGTTTAAGGAGTTGCCAGTTATGGTGACAGCCACACCGGCCATCGGCGCCAGGCCTGGCTGGGCCCTGAGCTTCCCTCCCGAACTCTGCTGAAAGCAAAGGAGCGCCACGGCACCAGTCCCTTCCGGGAGTTTGTCCTCGCGGGGCGCTTGAGCGCTAGCCGGGACAGGGAGATAGCCGTCCCTGACCATGATCGCGCCGCTCCCCGAACCCTTTACAAAGGCAGCACCGTCAAAGCCGAAGCTTTGCCAGTCCGAGGCCGCGGTAGCGCAGCTAAGTCCGGATGCTGCGAGGAATATGCCGAGTAGAAGCAGTAGTCTCATGAGGTATCCTCCCGAAATTTGTCGATAGGATGGCACAGTGAAATAGGGAATGCAACGCGAAAAAAAGGGGCCAGAAGGCCCCCTTATTCGGTGATGGTTAAAAGTATGTAGATTCGCCTTTTGTAGGGGCACCCCTTGCGGGTGCCCAGCCGTTGCGGTTGCCTCGTTCAAAAAACAGGTCTTGCCTCGTTCCCAAGCTCCTCTTAGTTTGCCTCGTGCCCAAGCTCCAGCTTGGGAATGAAAATAGGCATTCCACTTCGGTTCACCATATGCGAAGCTTGAGCTTTGCCAGAAATGGCGTTCCCAAGCTGGAGCTTGGGAACGAGAATGGCACTGACACCTAAAAAGCAGTCACTTAAAGCGGCTCGATGTCCCGCTCGGTGGCAAAGTGCAGCCGGTTCAGCGCATCGATGTACGCCTTGGCCGAGGCCTCGATGATGTCGGTCGAGGAACCGCGCCCGATGACGGTGCGCTCCCCGCCTTCGATCCTGACCGTAACCTCTCCCTGCGCGTCGGTGCCGCCGGTGATGGAGCCGACGTTGTACTGTATCAGCTTGGCGTCGGTCTTGGTGAGCATCTTGATCGCCTTGAGCGTGGCGTCAACCGGACCGTCTCCCAGCTCCGCGGTGCGCAGCTGCTCACCGTCAATTTCCATCTGCACCGTGGCGGTGGCGACAGCGAACGATCCGCAGGTTACCGTAATATGGGAGAGTTTGTACTTCTCGTTTACCCGCATCACTTCGTCCGCGACGATGGCATCCAGATCCTCGTCGAACACCTCTTTCTTCAGGTCGGCAAGCGCTTTGAACCTGGTGAAGGCCTTGTTTAGGTTTTCGTCGTCGAGCTCGTACCCCAACTCCTCAAGTCTTTTCTTGAAGGCGTGGCGCCCCGAGTGCTTGCCGAGTACCAGTGCGCTCGCCTTGAGCCCGACCGACTCAGGAGTCATGATCTCGTAGGTGGTCTTCTCCATCAGCATGCCGTGCTGGTGGATGCCCGCCTCGTGGGCGAAGGCGTTGGCGCCGACGATTGCCTTGTTCTGCTGCACGACGATACCGGTTACCGTGGTCAGCAGGCGGCTTGCCGGGGTCAACTGCTCGGTCACCACGTTGGTCTTGAAGGGAAGAATGTCGCCACGCGTCCTGATCGCCATGACGAACTCCTCGAGCGAACAGTTGCCGGCCCGCTCGCCGATCCCGTTGATGGTGCACTCGACCTGCCCTGCCCCCGCCTGCACGGCGGCAAGGGAGTTGGCGACCGAAAGCCCGAGGTCGTTGTGGCAGTGCACCGAGATGATGGCGTCTTCAATGTTGCTGACGTTGTCCTTCAGGTACTTGATGATGTTGAAGTACTCAAAGGGGATGGTGTAGCCAACCGTGTCGGGAATGTTCACCACAGTCGCGCCCGCATCGATTACGGCGGCGACCACCTCTGCCAGAAACTTCAGGTCGGTCCTCACTGCGTCCTCGCAGGAAAACTCGACGTTGGCGGTGTAGGAGCGCGCCCGCTTGACACCAGCCACCGCGGCCTCGAGAACGGCCGAGGGGGACATCTGCAGCTTGTACTTCATGTGAATATCGGAGGTGGCGATGAAGGTATGGATCCTGCCGCGCTCCTCGGCGTACTTAAGCGCGTCCCAGGCGCGGTCGATATCCTTGAAGCCCGAACGGCAAAGGCCCGCGATCTCCGGCCCCTTGATGGTCTGGGCGATTTTCTTCACCGCCTCAAAGTCGCCCTCGGAAGCGATCGGGAAACCGGCCTCGATGACATCCACGTTCAGTTTCTGCAGCTGCTTAGCGAGGCGGAGCTTCTCCTCGATGTTCATGCTGGCACCCGGGGACTGCTCCCCGTCTCTGAGCGTTGTATCGAAGATCTTGATGGTTCTTGGTTCCGTCGTGTTAGTCACTTGCGCTCCCCCTTGTCCATGGTTACCGTGCCTTGATTTTCTTCTGCCTCATTAGCACGTCAATTAAACCAGATATCCCTGCAAACGCCACTGCTGCCGGCTCATGCCGCGCGCTGCAGTGGATGAGGCCTTGAAAATAGAAAAAGCCTCCGCCCCAGTAAGGGGCGAAGGCTTGTAAAAGCTTCCGCGGTACCACCCTCGTTCATCCGCCTGACGGCAGACCTCAAACACCCTTTACGCGGGCTGACGGCTGCAGCTAGGGAAGGTTTTTCAGTTTACTGAAGACCGACCGTTCACCGCAGCGGCTCAAAGGCGAGTTCACCTTGCTTCCTCACCGGTTTGCACCAACCACCGGCTCTCTGTAGGGGAAGGGAAAGGCTACTACTCCTCATCACTGCCTTTATTAATTCGCATGATAATAAGAAAAACCCTCGACGACTGTCAAGGGTTTTCTATAGCGTCCCACGATTTTGTCTAACGGCGTTAGTCAAACGCCACTAGTGAGCTGATCTGCAGCTATAAGAGTTCCCCCCTTTGCAAAAGGGGGGGCGGGGTGATTTTACCCAGGTTCCTACAAAGTGCCGAGGGCGCCTTAAGGCAAACCCTCCTAAATCCAACTTTCAAAGGGGATTGTCACGGCACTCGCATTCGGAAACGCTATTGATGCTTCTTCCCCGCCATCTCCACATGTCCCTTGTGCAGCGCCTTCTCGAGCCGGCGCCTGCGCGGCCACCCCATCACGAAACCGACCGGCCCGGAAAGGATGTAGCAGATAAAGATGGTGAACAGCATAACCACCGGCTCTGCGGCGATAACGACCATAAGCAGGATCGCAAGCACCAGAAAGGCAAAAGGCTGCCGTTTGATGAGCCCCGGATCCTTGAAGGAATAGTACCGGGCATTGGACACCATGAGCAGAGCCAGGAAATAGATCAGCGTTAAAATCGCGATCTTGTTGTACGAGCTGGGCCAGTTGAAGTGATAGAAGAGGAGCACTGTGGCGGAAACCATGCTGGCTGCGGCGGGAGTCGGCAGCCCCACGAAGCGCTTGCTTTCAACCGTGTCCACCTGGACGTTGAAGCGGGCCAGCCTCATCGCAGCGCAAGCCAGGAACAGGAACCCGGCCACCCACCCCAGCCGGCCAAACGGCCTGAGCGCCCAGCAGTACATGAGCAGGGCCGGCGCGGCGCCGAAGGAGACTACGTCGGCAAGGGAATCGAACTCAACGCCGAACTTGCTAGAGGTGCCGGTCAGTCGGGCCACCTTGCCGTCCAGTCCGTCGAAGATGGACGAGGCGAGAATCCAGAGCGCAGCGGTCTGGTAATCCCCATTCACAGTGGAGACCATGCAGTAAAAACCTGCGAACAGACTTCCCGCGGTGAACAGGTTCGGGAGAATGTAAATTCCCTTGCGCATCCCTTCCCGCTCTATCTTCGGCCTCTCTTCGCTCACGGCAGTATCCCCAGCACGGTTTCGCCTGCCACCGTCTTTTGGCCCATGGCAACCGAGACTTTAGTTCCCAAGGGGAGGTAGACGTCCAGTCTGGACCCGAAGCGTATCAGGCCGTACCTGCGTCCCCTGGTGAGCATGTCGCCGGTCTTGGCGTAGCAGATGATGCGCCGGGCGATCAAGCCGGCAACCTGGACCACCACGAGCCTCTGGCCCGGAGCGGGCTCGAGGACCAGGCCTTGCTGCTCGTTCTCGAAGCTGGCGCGCTCGTCCCTTACGTCGAAGAACTTCCCCTTGGTGTAGAAGCTGTCTACCACCTTGCCGGTGATGGGCGCCCGGTTTACGTGGACGTTGAAGACCGACATGAAGATGCTGATCTTCTCCATTTCCACGGAGGTGTGCGGTTCCACGACCTTGCCGGAGAAAATGACCATGCCGTCGGCAGGAGCGATAACAGCATTCTCGTTATCAGGAGTGGCGCGCTCGGGATTCCTGAAGAAGAACCCGGTGAAGATAGTGAGCACCAGGAAAAGTGCAGCAGGGACCGCGAAGGCTGGGTGCAGGAAATGCCCGACAAGCGCAAAAACGATGGATACAGTGAGAAAGCCAAGGATGAAAGGGTACCCCTCGACAGCGATCGGGGTATTTGTGTTACGCATCTAATTACCTCTTGAAGGATTGTTCTGGAATAGCCGGGACTTGAGGTCCTCGGCAGGCAAAGAGGAAGCGGTTCAGAGAGAGCCACCTTGCAGGGCCAAAAGGCAGAATTAGCCAGTGGAAACGGCAAAGAGGCCGAAATCGGGCGTCCTCGCACCAACGCGGGATTATAGCTCGAAAACGGCCCCTCTGGCAATGAAAACAAGCTGCAGGAAAGCTAATGTGAGTCTGCAGCCAGCTTATTAAGATCATCCCAATCTGACGCTAGCTTCCGTAGATCTCAATCTTAATACGCGCCGGCTCTGCAGATCTGAATCTTGTAAAGGCTCGCTTGCTTGAATGGAGCCCACAACCGGATTCGAACCGGTGACCTCTTCCTTACCAAGGAAGTGCTCTACCTACTGAGCTATGTGGGCTTAGGCAAATTGGAGCGGGAAACGGACTCTAACCCGGATTGATAATAATATCAATCATAATCTGCCGTCTGCTACCCTTTCCAACCTTTCGAGCCGCGGCCGATCACCACCGGGCCGGTACTGACCAGTTCTTTCAGGCCCAGCGGGCGCAACAGCTCTACCATGGCGCTAACCTTGGCAGGAGTTCCGGTCGCCTCCAGAGTATAGGATTTCGGAGTCACGTCGATCACCTTGGCGCGGAAGATATCAGCGATCCTAAGCACCTCAGCGCGGCTCTCGTCCTCGGCCGAGACCTTCACCATCACCATCTCGCGCTCGATTGCGTTCTCCGACTCGAAATCTATCACCTTGATCACGTCGATCAGCTTGTTGAGCTGCTTGGTAATCTGCTCGATAATCTGCTCGTCGCCGTGGGTGACCAGGGAGATCCGTGAGAGGGACTCGTCGTTGGTCGGTGCCACGGTGAGCGAATCGATGTTGAAACCGCGTCCGGAAAAAAGACCGACGACGCGGGAGAGGACGCCGAACTCGTTCTCAACCAGGACTGCTATGGTATGTCTCATAAAATCCCTCCGGGATAAAATATCTACGACTAGACCTTTAAGAAGCCAGCACCATTTCGGTGAGCGAAGCGCCGGCCGGCACCATCGGCAGCACCTTTTCCTCGCGTGCGATCTTGAACTCCATCAGGACCGGACCCGGGGTGGCAAAGCCCTTCTTGATCACCTCGTCCACCTCGTCTACCTTGGTGGCCTGAAGCCCGGTGGCACCGAATGCCTCAGCTAGCTTGATGAAGTCGATCGGGAGTTCCATGCAGGTGGAGGAGTAGCGCTTGTCGAAGAAAAGCTCCTGCCACTGACGCACCATGCCAAGGAAGTTGTTGTTCAGTATGCAGATCTTCACGTTGAGCCGGTTCTGCACGATGGTCGCAAGCTCTTGCAGGTTCATCTGGAAACCGCCATCGCCGCAAATGGCGATCACCTGCCGGTCAGGGAAGCCGGCCTGCGCCCCCATGGCGGCGGGGAGGCCGTAGCCCATGGTGCCGAGCCCCCCGGAGGAGAGCAGGGTCCGCGGACTGGTAAACCCGAAGAATTGGGCAGTCCACATCTGATGCTGCCCAACGTCGGTAGCAACGATGGCGTCAGGATCGGAAAGGGCGCGCAGCCTCTGAATCACGTACTGCGGCTTGATGATGGTGCCGGTCTGCTGATAGGACATCGGGTGCTTGGTTTTCCACGCCTGGATTTCGGCAAGCCAGGGAGAAATGTCCCTGGTGGTATCGGGCGTCTCGGTGACCTTCAACATCCGCAAGAGCACCTCGCGCACGTCGCCTACGATCGGGAGGTCAACGCGCACGTTCTTCTTGATTGAGGTGGGATCGACGTCGATGTGCACGATCTTGGCGTGCGGCGCAAAAGAGGCGATCTTTCCGGTGACCCTGTCGTCAAACCTGGCGGCGACGGCGATGAGGACGTCGCAATGGGAGACGGCCATGTTGGCGTAGTAGGTGCCGTGCATGCCAAGCAGACCCAGCGAAAGAGGGTCAGTTTCGGGAAAGGAGCCAAGTCCCATGAGTGTCGTGGTAACCGGGATGCCGAGACGCTGGGCAAGCTCGGCGAGTTCCGGCGCCGCATTGGCGAGGATGACGCCGCCGCCGACATAGATCACCGGCTTTTTCGCCGCCAGGATCATGGAGACTGCTTTCTCCACCTGTTTCGGATGCCCCTCAACGGTCGGCTTATAGCCGCGAATCTCGACGGTTTCCGGGTAGTGGAAAACGGTCTGCGCCATCTGCACGTCCTTAGGAAGGTCGACCAGAACCGGCCCCGGACGACCGGTGCGGGCGATATAGAAGGCCTTCTTCATGATCAGTGCGAGGTCTTTCACGTCCTTGACCAGGAAGTTGTGCTTGGTACAGGGACGGGTGATGCCGATGATGTCTGCTTCCTGGAAGGCGTCGTTGCCGATCAGGGCGGTAGGGACCTGGCCGGTTATGATCACCATCGGGATCGAGTCCATGTAGGCGGTTGCGATGCCGGTGATGGTGTTGGTGGCGCCGGGGCCGGAGGTGGCGATTGCCACACCGACCTTCCCCGTGGCACGCGCATAACCGTCAGCGGCGTGGACGCCGGCCTGCTCGTGACGAGGCAAAATGTGCCTGATCTCTTTGAAGGAGAACAGCTCATCGTAAAGGTTGATAACCGTCCCTCCGGGATAACCGAAGATGGTATCGATACCTTCTTTTTTCAGACACTCCAAAAGTATGCGCGCGCCGTTCATTTTCATAAATCCCCCCGATACTTATGACAACATATCTGTCAGCGGAACCTGCCAGTTCCGGTTTTCTTATGCTGAAAAGACCTTGAACCTTGAACTTCGAACCGCGTTCAAGACCTAGTCCGCAGTGGTGATCGCACCGGTATGGGCGGAGGTGACGACCTTCGCGTAACGCGCGAGCCATCCCTTCTTGATTTTAGGCTCAGGGGCGACCCAGCGGCTGCGCCGCTCTGCCAGTTCCTCTTCGCTTACCAAAAGCTTGAGCGAGCGCGCCGGAATGTCCAGCTCGATCGGGTCGCCGTCTTCCACCAAAGCGATGGGGCCACCTACCGCGGCTTCGGGCGAGATGTGACCGATGCACGGTCCGCGGGTGCCTCCCGAGAAACGGCCGTCGGTGATGAGCGCCACGCAATCTCCCAGACCAAGGCCCATGAGAGCTGCGGTCGGCGCCAGCATTTCCCTCATGCCGGGGCCACCCTTGGGCCCCTCGTAGCGGATTACCACCACGTCGCCGCTCTTCACGACACCGCCCATCATGGCCGCCATGGCCCGCTCCTCGGAATCGAAGCAGCGTGCCTGGCCGGAGAATTTCATCATGGCGTCCGAGACGCCGGACTGCTTAACCACGGCCCCCATGGGAGCAATGTTGCCGAACAGGATCGCGATGCCACCCTCTTCTTTTACCGGCGCGGACATGGGGCGGATCACGGTCTCGTCCACACCTTCCAGGCTCGCCGCCAGTTCCCTGGTGCTAAGGCCGAAGACGGTCGGGCAATCGATGATCTTGTCTCCCAGCTGCTTCAAGACGCCGGCGACACCGCCGGCTGCGTCGAGATCTTCCATGAAATGCTCGCCTGCCGGGTTCATCGAGGCGATCTGCGGAGTCGTCTTGGAAAGTACGTCGAAGGTGGCAAGCGGCAACTCGACCTCCGCCTCGCGGGCGATGGCAAGCAGATGCAGCACGGTGTTGGAAGAACCGCCCAGAGCCAGGTCGACCCTGATGGCGTTTTCAAAGGCCGCGCGGGTCATGATCGAGCGCGGGGTGATGTTCTGGTGCACCATCTCAACGATGCGCTCGCCGGAAGCAAAGGCGATGCGGCGCTTCAGGGCGGAGACGGCAAGGGCTGTGCCGCAGCGCGGCAGGCTCATGCCGAGGGTCTCGGTCAGGATAGCCATGGTGTTGGCGGTGAAGAGTCCCTGGCAGGATCCCATGCCCGGGCAGGCATTTTCTTCGCAACGGGCCAGTTCCTTGTCGTCGATAACACCCGCTTTGTAGCGTGCCATTGCCTCGAAGGTATCGGTCACGAAAGAGTAGCGGCGGCCTGCGTCGCCACGCCCGCTCATCATGGGACCAGCGGTCACCACGATGCAGGGGATGTCGAGACGTGCCGCAGCCATCAGCATGCCGGGGGTGATCTTGTCGCAGTTGGTCAGGAGCACCAGGCCGTCCAGGCGGTGTGCCTCGGCGACCGACTCGACCATGTCAGCGATCAGTTCGCGGGTGGGTAGCGAATAGTGCATTCCCTTGTGCCCCATGGAGATGCCGTCGCAGACCCCGGGGATGCCGAAGAAGAAGGAATAACCGCCGCCGGTGTGGACCCCCTTCTCGATGAAGCGCTCCAGGTCACGCATGCCGACGTGACCGGGGATCAGGTCGGTAAAGCTGGTGGCGATGCCGATGAAAGGTTTGCCCATTTCACTTTGCGGCAGACCGGTTCCTTTCAAGAGCGCGCGGTGCGGAGTGCGCTCCAAACCTTGAGTGATAGTATCGCTACGCATATAGTTCTCCCTGCACCGGTCAGCGACCCTGTTTGAAGGGGGCAAACCGGCAGTTGATTTGGGTAAAAAACATTGTGTTTAAGAGAAGTTAACCCGAAAACGGATGAACGCCCAACATAATACATTAGAGAGGAACTGTCAACTGCTACTAAAACGGTGTTAAATTGCGTCCCGCCGTCTTTTTGCCAGTTCCGCCTCGGAGGCGCGCAGGTAAATGGGGTTCAGCAATGCAAGGGGGGTGAAGTCGCCTCGCAAGGCTGCATCGAGGGCGATGACGGCACCGGCGGAGGCGCGCGGCAGGTCGGCATGCCAGGGGGGAAAGATAGCGAGATCGCCCAGAGTCGAGCGGATCAGGTCGCGATAACGGAGCGCCCCTTCGCCAACGAAGAGGGTCGGGACGTCGATAGCTGCCAGGAATTCCGCAGGCGCCACAACGGCATCCGGTATCACCAGCTCAGGAAGCGAGCCGCAGCGGTAGAGCCCAGCATAGACCTCATTTTTCCTGGCATCAAACATCGGTGCAACCTGTGCGCAGCTGAAGGGGAGGTTCATGGCGAGCATGGCAAGAGAGGAGAATCCGAGCACCGGTTTCCGGGTGGCAATGGCAAGCCCCTTAACCGTGGCGATGCCGACCCGCACACCGGTGAATGAGCCGGGGCCAAGCGATACCGCGAAGGCGTCCAGATCGTCAGGAGTATACCCGGCTGCCGCGAGGAGTTTGGTGATGGCATCGGGGAGCCTTCCGGATTTGCAGCGGTCTTCACCGAGGATGCATTCGCCGAGCAGGGAAGCGCCGTTACTGAGTGCGACAGAAGAGCAGTTGCTGGAGGTATCAATAGTAAGTATCTTCACGTGAGTCCGATCCGGTTGTTAATTGGTTAGAAAAAAGTCCCCCTTTAACAAGGGGGACTTGAGAGGATTCTGGATGTCGGGTTCTGTAGGGGAGAATAATCATTGCCCGCCTTGGGTTAACTGCACCCACGCCATCTGTCGAAGCGGCGCGGCTGGCCTTACCCCCCTACTTTCCCCACGAACATGCGCGCGATATCGTTGTAGAAGGCAAGCACCATCAGGCTGAGCAAAAGTACCAAACCAACCTGCTGGGCGATCTCACGAGTCCTCTTGCTAACCGGCCTACCAATAACGAGCTCTATCAGGAAGAAGGCGAGGTGCCCGCCGTCCAGAATCGGCACGGGAAGCAGGTTAAGCACACCAAGGTTCACCGACAAGAGCGCCATGAAGGCCAGGAAGTTCACCGTCCCTTCCGCCGCCTGCTGCCCCGCCATCTTCACGATCATGATGGGACCGCCGATATTATCAAGGGGAATGGCGCGCTCCACCAAGCGAACCATGGAGAGCACGGTCAGCTTGATGACGTTCCAGCACTGGGTACTACCTCTGACAATCGCCTCCCCGGGGGGGAAGTGATCGATTACCGACTCACCCGCTGCAACGACGCCGACTACCGGCTGGGTAACGGTATCGCCCAAAAGGTTCTTGGTGGTGCGACTCTCCGGCACCATGGTGAACTTCAGCGTCGACTCGCCACGCTGAACAGCGACCTCCAGCGGCGTAAGCTTTCCCTGGGCTATGATCTTGGCGAAATCGTCCCAGCGGTCCACCGGCTTGCCGTTCACCGCAGTGATCCGGTCGCCTGCCAGCACCCCGGCCTTGGCGGCAGGTTTTCCCGGCACCACTTCACCGATCTTGGTGGTGACGGCCGGAACGCCGATCATGAAGATGACGATGAAGAGTAGAAAAGCGAAGAGCAGGTTGAAAACCGGCCCAGCCGCAACGATAACTATCCTCTGCAGCACCGGTTTCTCGCCAAAGGCGCGATGCCGGTCCTCTTCGGCTAGCTCGACGTCCTCCCCCTCCCCCACCATCTTCACATAACCACCCAAGGGAAACGCGGAAAGGAGGTATTCGGTTTCGCCCACTTTCTTGCCGATAATCTTGGGGCCGAAACCTAAGGAGAATTTTTCCACTCCTACGCCAAAGAGCTTGGCGAAGAGAAAGTGCCCCAGCTCATGAATGAAGATCAGAGCTCCTAAGGCGATAATTGCGAACAAAATGCTCATAAAGCTTCCCTCTACCGTAAAAGCCCGACAACGACTTCCAGATCTGCTATGCCCCTAGACGCCCAATTGCATCCAAAGGTGATCGGTCAACCAGGTTTGATGCTCTTTTCCGGCTGTTTCAACAGCGAGTATTATACATGAGTTCCGGGTATCCGCTTCACTAATGTGAGACCCCGAGCACCTCTCTGGCGGTAATTCTTCCCCAACGGTCTGCTTCCAGCACCTCTTCGATGCAAGTAAGCGCGTGCGCTGCATGCAGATCCATCACCCTCTCGATCGATTCGGCTATGGCCATGAAGCCGATCTTACCGTCCAAAAAGGCCTCGACCGCAACTTCATTCGCCGCGTTCATCACCGCCGGCATACTCTCGCCCGAATCAGCAGCGCGGTAGGCGAGCTTCAGAGCGGGGAAACGGTCCGTGTCCGGCTTGAAGAAGGTGAGCCCGGAAAGGGCCGTCAGATCGAGAGGCTTCACCCCCGATTTCACCCGGGCCGGGTAGGTAAGCGCGTAGGCGATCGGTCCCTTCATGTCGGGAACGCCCAACTGAGCCATAACACTGCCGTCGACGTACTCGACCATGGAATGGATGATGCTCTGCGGGTGTATGTTCACCGCGATGCGATCGACCGGGATGTCGAAAAGCCAGCGGGCTTCGATCACCTCAAGCCCCTTATTCATCATGGTCGCAGAGTCTACCGTGATCTTTCTACCCATGCTCCAATTTGGATGGTTCAGCGCGTCGGTCACCGTAGCACGCTGCAGACGGTCCTTGCTCCAATTCAGGAAAGGTCCACCCGACGCGGTCAAGATCACCCGTGCGATGTCCTCGCTGCGGTGCCCCGCCATAGACTGGAAAACCGCGCAATGCTCGCTGTCTACCGGGTAAAGCTTGACGCCGGCCTCGCGTACCATGTCCATGACCAGGTGCCCGGCGGTGACCAGAGTTTCCTTGTTGGCAAGCGCCACGTCCTTCCCCGCCAGGATCGCTGCCGTGGTAGGCACCAGGCCTGCGGCACCGACGATTGCCGCAACCACCATAGTCGTCTCCGATGCCGTCGCAGCCGCAATCATCCCCTGAACGCCGTATTCGATCTGCGGTTTTTTCCCGGTCAGCATCCGGCTTAGGGTTTGCGCTTTCTCCGCCGTCAGCACCGAGACCATTTCGGGTTTGAAGGTCTCGATTTGGCTCTTCAGTAGTTCCAGATTGGCGCCGGCCGTCAGTGCCACCACCCGGAACATCTCGGGCTGCGCCGCAACGACCTCCAGCGTGCTAACCCCGATGGACCCTGTCGAACCTAAAATGGTGAGCTTTTTCATATACCCTCGCAAGTAGGAGCCGTTCTGCAATTAAACCGTTCTACGTTCTACGTTCTACGTTCTACGTTCTACGTTCTACGTTCTACGTTCGGCGTTCGGCGTTCGGCGTTCGGCGTTCGGCGTTCGGCGGTATACGTTCGGCGTTCGGCGTTCTTAAATCAACCGGATTAGGATAGATCTTCCGGTGTTCACGTTCCTCCCCCTTCAAGGGGGAGGTCAGGAGGGGGATGGGGGTGGTTTGGGGTTCACGGTAAGACAGTTCACCCCAACCTACAGGATTTGTATTTGACTCACAACGTAGAACGTAGAACGTAGAACGGTTTCTTTTAGAACCGTTTCTGAATTTAAAACAAAAAGTACGCGTAATAAAAGGCTACCGGGCCCGCGAACAGGATGCTGTCCAGCCGGTCCAGTATGCCGCCGTGCCCGGGAAAGATGGTACCGGAGTCCTTCACACCGCAGCTTCTCTTGATGAGAGACTCGAACAGATCACCGAGTTGCCCGATGGTCCCCAGCAAAAGTGCTGTAGCAATGCAGTCCACGATGGTGAGTTCAGGAAAATAGATGACCCTGGAGATGAGCGCGCCGATCAGGCTCCCGGCAAGTCCGCCAAGAGATCCCTCGACGCTCTTCTTCGGGCTTACCGCAGGATAGAGCTTGGTCTTGCCAAAGGTAGAGCCGACATAGTAGGCGGCGCTGTCGCCGGACATGACGATGACCATAATGAGGAAGAGCCAGGATACGCCGTTGGGGAGCATCCGGATCATGACCAGATGCGAAAGAAGCAGCGGCACGTAAAGAAAACCCATCAGCACCAGCCCCGCGTCTCCGGCTGCCTGGCGGATTTCCTTGAGCCTGAACAAGGCGACCAGACAGAAGGTGAGGACCAGAAAGGTAAGTGCCATGAGCGAAACCAGGGGGTTTCCGGCAAAGACGGTGAACACGCTGCAGGCGCCGGCCAGTGCCGCAACCCGCCCCTCGCCCCGGCGCGACGGCAGCGCCATCCGGTAGAATTCGTCCAGCCCCAAAAGCGAGACCAGGAAGATCAGCAGGGAGAACTGGAACTCCGTGGCCTTCAGGGTGAACAATATCAGCAGCGGCAGCAGTATGGCTGCGGTGATTAGTCGTTTAATGGCGGACTCCTATGATTTTCAGCGAGGAGAAGCTGGGCTCAGGCCGGCTCTTTGAGGAGCTGGTCGCTGGTCAAGCCGAACCTGCGCTCCCTGGACTGGTAGTCGCGAAAGGCGCGGGCCAGTTCGTTCCTGTCAAAGTCGGGCCAGTTCACTTCGGTAAAATAGAGTTCGGCGTAGGCAAGCTGCCAGAGCAGGAAGTTGCTGATACGCATCTCGCCGCTGGTCCTGATCAGCAGATCGGGATCCGGAATCCCGCCGGTGTAAAGGGAGGCGTTCAACATAGCTTCGTCGATAGTTTCCGGATCAAGCCGGCCTGCAGCGACCTCGAGGGCGAGCTTTTTGGCTGCCGAGACGATTTCCTGCCTGCCGCCGTAGGAGAGCGCCAGCGTCAGCAGCATGCCGCGGTTATTGGCGGTCCTCTCGATGGCGGACTCGATCTCGCGGTTCACGTCCTCGGGGAGGTCGGCGCGGTTGCCGATCACGTTGAACCGGATGTCGTTTTGCATCATCCGCGTGATCTCGCCCCGGATGTACTGCTTTAGCAGCGCCATCAGGGCCTTGACCTCGGTCTTCGGCCTGAGCCAGTTCTCGGCGGAAAAGGCGAACAGCGTCAGGTAGCGAATGCCCAGACGCGAGCATTCCTCCACGATAACACGGACGGTCTCGACCCCTTTCTGGTGTCCGACGATCCGGCGCAGCATCCGCTTTTTGGCCCAGCGACCGTTGCCGTCCATGATGACGGCGAGGTGCGCGGGAAGGTTTTCCGGCTTTAACGTATCCATAGCCACCCTAAAAACAAAAAATCCCCTTTAACCGGGGGTTGCGCGCAAAAACAGTTAAAAAGAGCGCGCGTAGAGGTGCAGGGGGGAAATCCCCCCTGCTTCAGGAGATCGTTTAGACCTCCATCACCTCTTTTTCTTTATGAGCAAACACTTCGTCGATCTTGGCGACGTGGCTGTTGGTGAAGTCCTGAACCTCTTTCTCGGCCCTCTTCAGCTCGTCCTCGGAAATCTGCTTATCCTTCTCAAGCTTCTTCAGCGAATCGATGGCGTCGCGCCGGATGTTCCTGAGCGCCACTTTGCCGTCCTCGGCATCCCTTTTCAACTGCTTCACGATGTCCTTACGCCTCTCCTCGGTGAGCGGCGGGAGGTTCAACCGGATCATCTTGCCGTCGTTGGCAGGGGTGAGTCCAAGGTTGGAGTTCATGATCGCCTTCTCGATGGGCTGGATCATCTTGGAATCCCAGGGCTGGATCGTGATGGTCCTGGCCTCAGGGACGGCAAGCGTCGCCACCTGGCTGATCGGGGAGATGGTTCCGTAAAAGTCGATCTTCACATCATCAAGCAGCGAGGTGCTGGCACGACCGGTACGCACCCGCTGGTACTCTTTCCTGAGCGATTCAATGGACTTGTCCATATGGACGTTCATGTTTGCGATGACATCTTTTATCATACTATTCTCCTTTCACGATGGTGCCGATCCGGTCTCCGCAGACGACCCGGACGACATTCCCGTCGGTCGTCACATCGAAAACGATGATCGGAAGGCTGTTGTCCATGCAAAGCGAGATGGCTGTGGCGTCCATAACCTGGAGCCCTTTTCTCAGCACCTCGAGATAGTTTAAACTCTCGTATTTGGTCGCGGTAGGGTCTTTTTTGGGATCGGCGGAGTAAACGCCGTCAACTTTGGTTCCCTTGAGGATCACGTCGGCGCCGATTTCCATCGCCCTCAGGCTTGCGGCGGTATCCGTAGTGAAATAAGGGTTACCGGTTCCGGCTCCGAAGATGACCACACGTCCCTTCTCCAGGTGTCTGATGGCACGCCGGCGGATGTAGGGCTCGGCCACCTCAGCCATGGCGATCGCCGACTGGACACGGGTGTCCACGCCGACCTTCTCCAGGGCGTCCTGCAGGGCCAGCGAGTTGATCATGGTAGCCAGCATCCCCATGTAATCGGCGCTGGCACGATCCATCCCTTTGGAGGAGGCAGCCAGACCGCGGAAGATGTTGCCGCCGCCGATAACCAGCGAGAGCTGCACGCCGAGTTCCACCACCTGCTTCACCTCGCGGGCGATAGTGGTGATGGTGTTGGGGTCGATGCCGTACCCTTGCTCGCCGCCCAGGGCCTCACCGGAAAGCTTCAGAAGTACTCTTTTGTAATAAGGTTCAGCCATGTTTGTCACCTTGCTTTTTGGGAGGCGTGAAAGGTAAAGGGTGAGAGTGAAGAAAGACGGGTTTACCTTTCACCCTTCACCCTTCACATTTTTCATCTTTTAGATAAAAAAAGAGCCGCCCATTTTCATGGCCGGCTCCCGTGGGACTTGTTACGCGCCGACCGCAGCGGCGACCTCTGCCGCGAAATCGCTTTCCTTCTTGGCAAGGCCTTCGCCCAGCACGAACCTGGCGAAGCGGCGGATGCTCATGTTCTCGCCGATGGACGCGATGGTCTCGTTCAGGTAGGTCTGGATCGTCTTGTCCGGATCCTTGACGTAAGGCTGCTCAAGCAGGCAGATGTCAGCAAAGTACTTGTTGATCTGGCCGTCGAGGATTTTCTCGATGATTGCGTCCGGCTTGCCGCTTTCTTTGGCCTTCTCGCGGTAGATCGCCTTCTCGCGCTCGATCAGTTCAGCCGGCACTTCCTCGCGACGCACGAAAAGCGGACCTGCTGCAGCGATGTGCATGCCGATGTCGCGGACGAAGCCCTGGAAGTTCTCGTTTTTAGCAACGAAGTCGGTCTCGCAGTTAACCTCAACCAGCACGCCGATTTTGCCGCCAGCATGGATGTAGGAGCCAACAGCCCCTTCGGTTGCTGCGCGGCCGGACTTCTTGGAAGCTGCTGCCAGCCCCTTGGTACGCAGGTAGTCGATCGCTTTCTCGTGATCGCCGGCCGTTTCCGTCAGCGCCCTTTTGCAATCCATAAGGCCTGCGCCTGTTGCTTTTCTCAGTTCGTTAACCATTGCCGCTGTAACGCTCACATTATCCTCCACAGTCGCCCGCGCCGGTCAGGCGCAGGCTTCTTAGTTTGTTAATTAATAACTCGCAGGTTATAGCTTGGGAAGGTGCGGCCTGTTTAGGCCTCAGCTACTGCTTCTTCAGCAGCAACTTCTTCGCCTTCGGTCGAGAACTCTTCCTCAGCGCCGGTCTGCAGACGAGCGTTTCTTGCCTGCACGCCGTCGAGGACCGCGTCGGCCATTTTGCTGGTCAGGAGCCTGATGGCGCGGATAGCGTCGTCGTTGCCCGGGATGACGTAGTTGATGTCGTCCGGATCGCAGTTGGTGTCGACGATAGCGACAACCGGAATGCCGAGCTTCTTGGCTTCGCTTACTGCGATTTCTTCGTTTTTCGGGTCGACAACGAACAGCACGCCCGGAACCTTCCCCATACCCTTGATGCCGCCCAGGGTCTTCTCAAGCTTCTCGCGCTCTTTACCAAGCTTCAGCTGCTCTTTCTTGGTGTAAGCCTCGATGGTGCCGTCGGCGACCATCGCGTCAAGACGCTTCAGTCTGTCGATGCTCTGCTTTACGGTAGCGAAGTTGGTCAGCATGCCGCCCAGCCAACGGTCGTTGACGTAGTACATGTTGCAACGCTGTGCCTCTTCGGCCACGGAATCCTGAGCCTGCTTCTTGGTGCCTACGAACAGGACGGTCTCGCCTGCCTGTGCAGCCTCGGTTACGAAGCTGTAAGCGCCTTTGAAGAGCCTTACAGTTTTCTGCAGGTCGATGATGTAGATCCCGTTACGTGCGCCGAAGATGTACGGCTTCATTTTCGGGTTCCATCTCTTGGTTTGGTGACCGAAATGGACACCGGCTTCCAGCAGTTCTTTCATGGTGATGTTCGACATAATGGTGTATCTCCTTTGGTTTTCCCTCCGCCACCAGGCGTGCCGGAACCCGCAAAGCGGGCACCACCGGCAGTAAAAAGGTGGCGTGCGAATTTTAAACAGCAAACTTATATAGCACAGGCGCCCACTGTTGGCAAATCATTTATCCCGTGCCCGCGGCAAAAAGAGGGAGCGCTGCGGCATGTATATATAGTATGGCAATCCCGCCTGTATGGGCAATTCATCATTCGCCCTTCCCTGCCGAACCCTCCTCGGCCATTTCCCAGAAAGCGCGCACGCTTGCCCGCTGCAGGTTTCTTTTACTGGAACAAAGCCCTACCACATACGGTTGCAGCCGTGGCGCCTTTTCTATAACAGTCACCTCATCGCGAAACGGGCTCCTCTCCAGCACCAGTTGCGGAACGATCCCCACTCCGCAGCCCAGCCGCACCATGGCGATGATAGCCTCGTTGCCGGAAACCTCCGAGGTGATGTTGGGAGTAATCCGGTGCTCCTTGAGCCACTGATCAAGCCGGCGCCGTGACAGCCCGGTTTGGGGGAGTACCAGTGGCGCCCGGGACAGGTCAAGCCGCCCACCCTTCACCGGCACCTCAGCCGCACCAAGCTGCTTTGGCGCTATGAAGATAAGCGGGATGGTGATGATCGGCAGGAACTCTATGCTGGAGCGCTGCCGGTCGGGAAGTGCGGCTACGGCCAGGTCGATCTCGCCGCTTTGCACCTGCGCCACGGCCTGCTCGGCGGCGCCGGTGCGCAATTCCAGCTGCACATCCGGATAGCTGCCTCGGTAGGATTCCAGCAACTGGGGCAACAGACTATAGACCGCCGTGATCGAGGCATATATAGATAGGGTGCCCGCTATAGCCTTGTCGTTTTTCAGCGAGGCCCTGAAGCTGCCCCATTCCTGCAGGCTCAGGCGGGCATACGCCTTGAGGCGCTCGCCCGCGGGAGAAAGGGTAACGGTGCGGTTATCGCGCAGAAAGAGCGGCTGCTCCAGCTTTTCTTCCAGGCGCTGAATGGTGCGGGTTAGGGCCGAGGGGCTCAGGTTGCAGGCCTGGCTGGCCCGCCCGAAGTGCAGCAGGTCAGCTACGGTCAAAAAGATTTCCAGCTCACGTATATCCATTTGGTCCTCACTGCTTGTAGGTATTTTTTACCGATTAGTTCTGAGCTTCCGCTAAAAGAAACTCCCTCCCCTTCAAGGTGAGGGTTGGGGTGGGGATGGGTTTGCTCTGGCGCTAAAACGACCCATCCCCCTCCTGACCTCCCCCTTGAAGGGGGAGGAACGTGTGGCGGAAGATCGATGCTAATAGGTTTTTTTGTAGGAGCGGCATTCCTGCCGCGATGGCAGCGCAGACAATCGCGGCAGGAATGCCGCTCCTACAGAGCCTAGAGCATACCATTACATCTTGCGTTTAACGCAATACAATATGCACTATAATTCAATTTACGCAATGTAAAAATTAGTATACAGTCTGCACACTAATCGAACTCAGCAAGCAAACCACACATAGAGGAGAACACCGATGGGACAGAACTACTTCAACACCCTGCCGTTACGCCGCCAGTTGCAGGAACTGGGCACCTGCCGTTTCATGGACGCATCCGAGTTTGCAGCAGGCTGCGAGTACGCCAAGGGCAAGAAAATCGTCATCGTCGGCTGCGGCGCACAGGGGCTGAACCAGGGCCTCAACATGCGGGACAGCGGTCTCGACGTCTCCTACACCCTGCGCGCCGAGGCTATTGCCGAGAAACGCCAGTCCTTCCTGAACGCCTCCAATAACGGCTTCAAGGTCGGCAGCTATGAAGAAATGCTCCCCACGGCCGACATCGTCATGAACCTGGCTCCCGACAAGCAGCACACCAGCGTGGTCGCCACGGTGATCCCGTTCATGAAAGAAGGCGCCGTATTCAGCTACGCGCACGGCTTCAATATAGTTGAGGAAGGAACCGAGATCCGCAAGGACCTGACCGTCATCATGGTCGCTCCGAAATGCCCGGGTTCAGAAGTGCGCGAAGAGTACAAGCGCGGCTTCGGCGTTCCGACCCTGATCGCGGTCCACGGTGAAAACGATCCCAACGGTGACGGCCTGGAAATCGCCAAGGCTCTTTGCTCCGCTCAGGGCGGCGACCGCGCCGGTGTCCTGGAATCCTCTTTCGTGGCCGAGGTGAAATCCGACCTGATGGGCGAGCAGACCATCCTTTGCGGCATGCTTCAGGCGGGCGCCCTGCTCTGCTTCGACAAGATGACCCAAAACGGCATGGAAGCACCTTACGCCGTCAAACTGATCCAGTACGGCTGGGAAACCATCACCGAGGCGCTCAAGTACGGCGGCGTCACCAACATGATGGATCGTCTCTCCAATCCCGCCAAACTGGTCGCCTTCAAACTGGCGTCTGAGCTGAAAGACATCATGCGTCCCCTGTTCCAGAAGCACATGGACGACATCATGAGCGGCGAGTTCTCCAGGGCAATGATGGAAGACTGGGCTAACGACGATGTTAAGCTTCTGACCTGGCGCGAGGAGACCGGCAAGACCGCTTTCGAGCAGACCGAGGCAGCAGGCGAGATTTCCGAGCAGGAATACTTCGACAAGGCGATCCTGATGGTTGCTATGGTTAAGGCCGGCGTCGAGCTCGCCTTCGAGACCATGGTCCAGTCCGGTATCGAGCCGGAATCGGCTTACTACGAGTCCCTGCACGAGACTCCGCTCATCGCCAACACCATCGCCCGCAAGAAGCTGTACGAGATGAACCGCATCATCTCCGACACGGCTGAGTACGGCTGCTACCTCTTTTCCCACGCTGCAGTGCCGCTTTTGAAGGATTTCATGGCAAAAGTTGGCACCGACGTGATCGGCAAAGGGCTGGAGCTCAAAGACAACAGCGTCGACAACAGCGTGCTTGTTGCAGTGAACGCTGAAATCCGCTGCCACCTGGTGGAAGAAGTGGGCGCAGAACTGCGCGCCGCAATGAAGGGCATGAAGAGAATCGTATAGTTCGGGATCAGAAGGAAGGTTCAGTACGGAAAAAGGCGCTTTTTAAGCGCCTTTTTTTGTGCCCGGCCGGGAAGAATTCAAAATAATTGTCTGGTTTGGCGATTGCAGCTACCTGACTACTTTAGCCTCGCAAGCCTCTAATATGGATGAAAGCAGGTAGCCCACTGGCTTGATGACGCTGTCATCGGTCCAGTAACCGGCATGATTGGAAGGATTCCACGAGTTGAGTATGTTGCCTACATTTACTTCGATGTCTTCAGTGACCGCATCGGCATAGCTTAGACTGAGCGGCTTCAAGGGCCAACCGAGCACGTCGTCTGAATCGTACATGTTCAGCCATTTCGCCTGCTTCTTAAACTTTTCCGGCAACTCCGGCGGCGGGAATTCAATGGCGGCAATCTGATCGCAGGCAAGGGTGAAGAGAGGAATATTGCTGCCCAGCGTGACCAATCCCGCCAAAGTCTCCATTCGCTCAAACCGGCTCGCTCCATAGCGTGGCTCTTCCTTGCTTTTTTGGCGGTCCCAGATGTAGTCCGACATGATCACCGATCCCAGGGAGTGCGCGATGACGAGCAGCGGCTTATCTTCTGCGCCAAGCTTTAGCTTCAGCTCCTTCAAAGCATCGTGAACCGTGCCCTGCAGCCTTTGGTAGAGACTTTCGGACCGGTCTTGGGTCGAGTGATAAGCTGCGCTGGTCCCAAAAGCATTTATGGAAAACTTGCGCATCTTGGCCCAGTTCAGGTCGTGCTCTGCGGAGAGATCTACCCAAAGCTGGGTCTCCCGCGCCGACAACAGCGGTGCCCAGTATACCGACTGCCAGGCGACGTCTTCGCGATTCAACCCCCGGCCGGAAAGCTTTTCGCGTAATTCCTGGATGGTATCGTGCGCGAAATCATCCGCTACAGCCCCCATACCATGTATCAACAGTACGCCAACTTTTTTGTCCATAGTCGCCTCCTTCTCAGGCAAAGAACAAACGAAATAGCTGGCAGGCTTGCCCCACCTCTCCACCCGTCTGCCGATATCATCTTACGTTAGACCAGAATTAATCCGTTCACATTAATTACGCCCAGACAAATATAGCGTGATAATCTTGCGGCGCAAGTGACGCTACCAGAATTCGGACACAGAAAATTACTTGTCAATCAGATGGGAAATAAGTACTGTGCCGTATTTAGGATTGCTCCTTTGCAGAGCGACCGGATCAAGTCTCAGAGGAGTTACTCTATGAAACCATTCGCAAAGCGTCTTTGTTTGTCACTCGCCTTTCTCACTCTCGCTATCGGGCAGGATGTCCGCGCCGGAGTCGAGGCACCTTCTAGCACGGCCGGGAAACCTGTGCCAAAAGCGGTAGAGCTTTCCGGCAAGGTAGTGGAAACCATGGACGGCGGCGGTTATACCTACCTCCTGCTTAAAAATGGCCAGGAGAAGATCTGGATCGCCGCACCTCTCATGAAGGTCACCATCGGCCAGCAGTTGACCCTACTCCCCGGATACGAGATGAAGAACTTCACCAGCAAGGCGCTGAATCGGAAATTCGACAAAGTGGTGTTCACGGGAGGGGTTGCCAATACGGAGGTCAAGCTAAGCCCAGCAGCAATTAAAATGGCGCATCAAGGCGTGCCGATGCCGGGACAACCGGCTGCCGCCGCAAAACCGGCCGTTTCCCAGAAGCAGACATCTGCAGCAAAATCGGCTGCAGTCGCTAAAGCGGGAAAGCCTGCGCCGGTAAATATCGAACAGATCGCCAAAGCAAAGGGACCGAACTCTTATACCATCGCCCAGCTCTATGCGAAAAAGAAGCAGCTGGAAAAAAAGCCGATCGTCGTCAGGGGAAGGATCGTCAAGGTTTCGCCGCGCATATTGAAGAGAAACTGGATCCACATCCAGGACGGCAGCGGAACCCTAGCCAAAAAGAACAACAACCTGATCGTGACATCGAAGGATCTCCCTAAGGTGGGGGAGCTGGTTACGGTCAGGGGGACCCTCTACAACAACATGGACTTCGGCTCCGGATACCGCTACGGCCTGCTCGTGGAAGGTGCCCGTATCAATAAGTAGTCGGTTCTTCAAGAACCGAGTCACGGCGATCTCGACCATTGGGTTTGTAGGGGCGAATAATATTCGCCCCCCACCCACCCCTTACTAGCTTGACTCAGGCGGGCGAATGATGATTCGCCCCTACAGGGATGAGGCCTCAGTGCGCTGAAACCTCAGCATGTTCTCGCTCAGAGTGCCGGTGAGAGTATGATAGTCGTCGATGGCCCGGCCGAGCAGGAACCGGGCTTCCTGCTGTAGATCCATATGGATGTGAGTGCCGCTCTCCTGGCCCGATTGCCCCTCCGAACCCGGCGCTTTACGGTTCGCCGGCCGTAGCATCTCCCAGATCGACCTGAAGGTACCGGCTTTCCCATTTCTACCCTGCAGGAGTTGGCCAAGTATCTCCTCGGCAGCGCCGGCAAGTGTGACCACTGAAAAGAGATCCCTTCCCTCGAAATACAGACTCAGCGCGGTCTCGATCTGGTTTGCGGCGATATCTTTCTTGGCATAGCTCTGAATATTCATTTCTGCAGCTCCTGGGGTCAGGGAGAAAGGTGGGCGAATGATGAGTCGCTAAAACGGAGCTTTCAGGCGTCAAGCAAACCATCCGAAAACTTAAAAAGGGCCGGCACTCCGTGAGTGTCGGCCCTTCTTTTTGCTTCCGATCTTAATAGCGACTGATGCCGCTGTTACAGAATTATGCCTTGGTCACGGTGACCTTGAGCACTGCGGTTACTTCCGGGTGGATCTTCACGGTAGCAGTGAAGTCGCCCAGCTGCTTGATCGGCTCGGCGAGAACGATGCGCTTGCGGTCGATCTCGAGGCCCTGTGCCTTCAGATGCTCAGCCAGCTCCATGTTGGTAACTGCGCCGAAAAGCCTGTCGTCTGCGCCGGACTGGTGCGATATGTTCAGGGTCAGAGCTTCGATCTTGCCTGCCTGCAGCTTGGCAGCCTCAAGAACGCGGTTCTTCTTGTACTCCAGGTGCCTCTTGGTGTGATCGAGCGCCTTAGCGTTCTTCTCAGTTGCCTCGATGGCAAAGCCTTTGGGGAGCAGGAAGTTCCTGGCGTAACCCGGTGCCACTTTGACGATGTCGCCGATGCTGCCCACGTGCTCTACGTTTTCTTTAAGAATTACTTTCATGTTGCCTCCTAGCCTGATTTACAGGTTTTCTTGTTTTTTGGGGGATCTGAAATCGCCCCAGAGGTCGAAAACGCCCAGTACCGCCACCGCCAGCACCATGAACGGCTGGAAGATCAGCAGCAGGCTGGCGATCAATTTAATGAATGTTGGCACTGCATACTTGGCAAAAAAATGGCTGATGACCGCAAGTCCCTGCACCGTGTAAAGGCTGCAGATTACGATCAGCAGGTTCAGTGACGCCAGATAAATCAGGTTCTGCGGCGCCAGGACGCCGAAACCTGCTGCAATCAGCGGCCAGACCAAAGGCTCCGGATTGCGGTATTTCCTGAAGTCGCCCAGGTAGACCGGCAGGCGGAGCCGCCCGGCGATTTTGGACAGCAGCATCAGGTTCAGGCAGGCCACAACACCGAGCGCCACGGTAATCAGCGCGGGATAGATGGTGACTATCAGCTCCCCGGCTTGCCGCATCGACTGCTGCAGAGCCTGGAGCTCATCTCCCTTGACCCCCGTCTTCTCGTAGAAGATGGCGGTCTGGGCTATGCTCGCCTCCACACCCTTGACCACCTTGGCGTGTATATCAGTACCGTACGCCAGGCTGAACAGGGCTGCAGCACCTGCCAGGAAGAGCAGATTGATCGCTACGGCGTAAAGAACCGAGCGGGCTCCACCCTTAAGCCGGAGCAGAAACTCCGACAGTGCCAGGGACATCACACCCGCCTGAAGCAGGTAGATAATGACCGCAGCGGGGTCAGCAACAACGGCAAGAAGCGCGGAAGTTGCAGCTACCAGCGCGATCCCGGTATTCCTGCCATGCTTCAGGGTGTAAAACACGCCGGGAGTTGGTGCGAAAAAACCGGGGATCATGCCGATTACAGGGAGGTAGAAGAACGCAAGAAAGAGCGTCGCCGTGGCGACGCTCCCCTTGACTACATCTAGAATCTGTCCCTGCAGGGGGTTCATCTTAACCGGCACGAACTAGGCAGTTGCGTGGCTGCCCGCAATGGGAAGCAGCGCGATGTTTCTTGCCCTTTTGATCGCTTCGGTGATCTCCCTCTGATGCTTGGAGCAGTTACCCGAAATGCGACGCGGGATAATTTTGCCACGCTCAGAAACAAAGTAACGAAGGGTGCGGGGATCTTTGTAATCAATGGCAACCTGCTTGTCTGCGCAGAAACGGCAGACTTTGCGACGCTGAAACGGTCTCTTCTTCCTGGGACCGCTGCTGGTGCTTCTCTGGGGTGTTCTCTCGTCAGCCATCTATTTATCCCTCCACCGTAGTAGTCGTTTCGGCCTGAACCTCGGCAGCTTCAACAGCCACTTCCT